>Ga0272442_10000369_pt1 | contig 74534 bp, 83 predicted proteins | sample SSMForm2O_FD_200262 | JGI IMG/M metagenome (GOLD analysis project Ga0272442, IMG submission 200262) | Marine sediment archaeal communities from Little Sippewissett salt marsh, Falmouth, MA, United States - SSM-Form-2O | ecosystem: Environmental > Aquatic > Marine > Wetlands > Sediment ...
AAGATAATCCCATTGTTAGGGAAAAAGTGACAACCATAACCACTCCTGGAGATGTCGTAGATGCAATTGTAACAGATGAAGGAATTGCTATAAATCCAAAAAGAAAAGACCTAATTGAAAAAACAAAGGGAAAACTCAATATAGTCTCTATTGAGGAATTAAAAAATATTGCTTATGATGAAACTGGAGGTCCACAAGAACTACAGTTTACTGATCAGATTGTTGGTTTGACCAAATGGTTTGATGGAACAATACTTGATTTAATTTGGAAGGTTAAGGATTGATAACATGAAATGGAGTACAAAAATTACCAAAGTAGAGCCAAATCATTTAGTTACCAGGGGATATCGACAGGAGGATTTAATCGGGAATGTGCCTTTTTCTCATGTTGTCTATCTCCTTCTCAAAGGTGAATTACCATCTAAAAATCATGGAAAAATGATGGATGCAATTCTCACTTCTTGCATTGATCATGGATTAACACCTCCTTCATCTATCGCATCAAGAGTTGTTGCTTCAGGTGGAGTTCCTTTACCAACCGCTGTTGCTGCCGGGATTCTTTCAATTGGAGATGCTCATGGAGGAGCTATAGAAAAAGGTGCAAAATTCTTACAAGACGGAATTAAAAGAATGAAAGACCAGGCTCTAAATATTGAAGAAATTGCAAAAACTTTAGTTAAAGAAAGCAGAGGTAAAAAACAGAGAATTCTTGGATTTGGTCATAGAATTCATACATCAGATCCTCGAACAAAAAGACTTTTTTTTCTTGCAGATCAACTGAATATTATTGGTAATCATATATTATTATCAAAGGAAATTGAAAAACAACTTCTATCTCAAACGGGAAAAAATCTTCCAATTAATGTCGATGGAGCAATTGCTGCTATTACATCTGATATGGGATTTGATTGGAGACTTGGAAAAGCGTTTTTTTTATTAGGTAGAGTGGCAGGTTTAACAGCACATGTTTATGAAGAACAGACCCAAGAAAAACCTATGAGAAAGATGTTTTCAATAGAATGTAACTACGAAGGATTTGAAGAAAAAGATCTTTAATGGTGTTTTAAAAGGGTTATAAATTCAAAACAATATTTCTTGGAGTTTATCTATAATATAAATCTAGAAGTTATGATTAATTAACTGGATAAGCATGTCAAGAAATATTAAATTATAACTGAATAAAAGATAATCAAAACCTTTTCTTCCAACAATTGCTCCAATCTCTTTAATTTGTTTTTTTTCTGCCTTTAAGAGTCTATAATAAAAAATCAATGTATATAACCATACAGCTGTAAAAAGTATTAGAAATAAAGGAGATAAAATTGTTTTTAAATAAAGAATCACTCCAAAAAATCCTGATGTTAAAAACATAATAAAAGAAATTCTTGCAGCATTTTTTTCACCAAATGAAGCAGCATAAGTTTTCACTCCAAGTTTTTTATCTCCCTTCAAATCATGGATGCCTTCTGAAACATCGTGAGCATTATCAGCAAAATAAGTAAAAATAATAAGTATTATCAATTGTTGAATTGCCTCTTTGCTTGTCGATATCAATCCAATAAAATTCACATTAAAAATGAAATCTAGCGATTGAGGTAAGGCTGTCCATATCGCAAGAAACCCAAATAACGGAACAACAATCCATTGAATAGGCGTAAGAATCTCTGAATATGCAGGAAATTTAATTTTTGTTTTTAAATATTTATTATGTATAGTAACAAAAAATGCGGTGCATCCAACAAGAATAAAACACCAGATACTGATAAAAATTGAAAAAATAAAAGTAGCAATTGAAAAAAATAACGCTATAATAAACATTTTTCTAGTTGTTATCCGTCCATCTGGAATGGGTCTATCTGGATGTACGATAATATCAATATCCACATCTGTTATATCATTCCAAATCAACACTGCAAAAAAACCAGCGTATAGTGAGATAACAGTTAGTAAAATTATTTTAATTATTGAAAAGTTATAGGTTTTTACCCCAAAAGCAAGCATTGGCACACTAGCATAAATAAAAAAATAACTAGCCATCTCGTACGCTGGAAGTGAACGCCATTTAGATATAAATTTAAAAGGGTGTATGTCAAAAATAGATTGATTTTTAACACTCAATTTTAATCATATCCTTACTATTTTTAGTGTAAATAATGAAAAATATTAATATTTTTCATATATAGAAGATTAACTCCTTATAAAACTTTTAATAAATTTAACTAAAATAGATAATAATAAAAACAATCATATTTATTAAGATTATATCTAGAAAATATTAAATACCAATGTCAATGATATAGAGTAAAATTATGAAAGTCCTACTAGTGTTTCCGAAAATTGAGCATGGAGCAACTACAGTTAAAGACAAAGGATCATGGGCCTCCATTCTTTTTGGCTATCCCATTATTACATTACCCTTTCTTGCTGCAATAACTCCATCAAAATATAATGTGAAGATAATAAATGAAAATTATGATACTATAGATTTCAATGAAGACGTGGATTTAGTTGGAATAACCACTTATACTATGACAGCACCCCGTGTTTATGAATTAGCCGATGAATTTAAAAAACGAGGGAAAAAGGTTGTACTTGGCGGCTATCACCCAACTGCAATGCCTGACGAGGCGAAACTTCATGCTGACAGTATTGTTTTAGGAGAAGCAGATCTAACATGGCCAGAGCTATTAAATGATGCTGAAAATGGAAAATTAAAACCATTTTATGGTCCGAACCCGAACTTTGACATGGCGGATTTACCCGCTATTAGAAGGGATTTGATTAAACACAATCCAATATTGGGCGCGGTACAATCTACACGAGGATGCTCAAATCGTTGTGAATTTTGTGCAATCAGTAGTTTTTGCGGTCATGGTGTAAAACAACGCCCAATAAAAAATGTAGTTGATGAAATTAAAAAAATGCCTAATAAGATGTTTATAATTCATGATCCTCATCTTACAATTAATCGAAAATATGCTCGTGAGTTATTTAAAGAACTTATCAAACAAAAAGTAAAAAAAGACTGGGTAGCAAATGGAACAACAAACGTTCTAGGAAGCATAGATGATGAATTTTTAAACCTTGCAAGAAAATCTGGTTGTATTGAATGGTTTGTTGGTTTTGAATCTGTAAGTCAAGCAGCACTTGATGGAATAAAAAAAACACATAATAAAGTAGAAGATTTTAAAAATATGGTAAAAAGAGTTCACGATCATGGTATGAGCGTGCAAGGGGGAATAATATTTGGTTTCGATGAAGACACCCCAGATATTTTTGATGCAACCCTACAAAAATTAGACGAAATAGAAATTGATGTTCTTGAAATAAATATTCTGACACCTTATCCTGGGACTCCATTATTTACCCGATTAGAAAAAGAAGGGAGGATTTTAACAAAAGATTGGAGTAAGTATAATCAAGTAGATGTTGTTTTTCAACCAAAAAATATGTCAGTTAAGGAACTCTACGATGGTACCTCACACGTAGCAAAAAAATTTTACTCGTGGCCAAATATCATCAATAGAAATCTAAGAATCTTTAGAATTACCAAAAAAATAAGTGGTTTATTGCCAGCTGTTACTAACTACTCATTTAGAAGATATTATAAAAAAGACCTTAGTATTTAGAATTTATTTTTATTATGAAAAATACAAGCGATAGTCTGTGGACATCAAAATATGAGCGAGAACAATATCCTTGTCTCCTAGAGTGGTGGTGTACTCAAGCATTTTTCAAAACTCACATAAATGGAAAAAAATGGAGTTTCAAAATAAGTTTTACTCAGTGGAATGAAAAAAAAAAGTCAGGTTCTATTTTACATGCATCGCTTCTTGATAAAGAAAAAAATAAACAGTATAATTATTATTCAAGAGATGATGAAAATAAATTAAAATCTAAAGAAAATATTTTTCATATGAAATATAAGAATTCCTTCATATCAGGCTCATATCCTAATTATGAAAGTTACTTTATTGATGAAAAAAATGATGTGAAGTTATATATTAAATATGAAGCTGAATCACGTCCATATCAAATATTCCAGAATCTAACTGAAGGAGTAATGCCCATGGGTCTTGGTTACTATAAATATGGGTATATTCCTAAATGTAGAATTACTGGTCAATTGACTATGAACAATAAAAGCTATAAAGTTAGTGGAATAGGTTATTTTGAACATGTTTGGGGAGATTTTCTATATGATAAACCACTTGCACTTGCGTTTAAATTAAAAAAAATTCTACATGCATATGCTAAACTAATAAAATGGAGATCTAAAACATTAGATGTCAAGATACCAAATACGATAAAATTAAGTACGGATAATAATCCTTTTGGGTATGACTGGGTCTGGTCTGTGTTAGATCAAGATTGGAATATCTTCTATGGTAATTCACTATTCTGGATTATGGAAGGTCCCGCAATGGGAGTTTTAATTCTATCAAAAGATGGAAAAACATATGCAGAGTTTTCAGACATTTATTTTAAATATAATAAAACCAGGTATTCAAAAGTATATGACATATTCTATCCATCAGATTTATTAATAAAAGCTAAAAAAGGAAAGGAATTGTTACAACTACACTTTTGGATGACATCAGATGCTAGAGAATATATAGCTAGATTTGAAAAATCTAAATTTTGGCATGGATTTGTAATTTGTGAGGCACCAGGGGAAGTAGAGGGGTATTATTCAAATGGAAAAGAGAAAATTAAATTACATGGAGATTGTAAAATTGAACCTCAACGTCAAGCTTCAATTTTTGGACATAATTCATTAAAAATTGACTTTTTAAAACCACCAAAAAGACTCGGACTAAACTTTGATTTTGAGTCACATTATTTTAAAAAGAAAGTTTCTACAACGTTACTATTAAGACCTAAGCTCAATATTAAAATTAATTTTAAAAGAATATCAAAATCAATGATAAAAAAAACCCAAAAATAAAAATATTTAAAAACAGATTTAAATATAATTCAATTTAACGATATTGCAATCATGAAATATTCAACATTTGATAGAGTCACATTTCTATACGATTTTATTGTAAAATATATTTTAAAAGATGATATAAAATCAATGAACCTTCTTGAAAAATATCTGGTCTTTAATAAAAATCACAAATTGATTGATATAGGTGGTGGTACTGGAGCTATATCAAAAATGATGTTAAACAAAATTGATTTTATTAATATTTTAGATCCATCACCAAATCTTTTATCAAATGTAAAATGCCATGAAATCTCATTAATATTAGCTAGTGGAACATCCATTCCCATAAGAGATAATACCTATGACTTAGCTTTACTAATTGAAACATTGCATCATATAAATGAAAAGTTACATGAAAAAATATTAACAGAAAGTTATAGGGTTATAAATCAAGGTGGTAAATTGTTTATTATCGATCTCTCAAGACCTGATGATATTTTTAAAAGAATATATTCCCGGATAGATCAATTTACAAGTGGGGGAAAAATCTATTTTAAGAATCCTATTGAGTTAAAAGAGATATTAGAGAGGATTGGATTCATTAAAATAGATATTTTTCAACCTATGAAAAATAGTTTGAAGAAAAAACAAGATTGGAGATACGTGATTATTGCAACTAAATAAAAAAGTGATTATTTATTGAAATTTTCTTTGATTCTTTGGAAAGAAAAACCTAGTATCGAATTAATTTACAATACCTCCTGATTATCTGGATTTAAATGTTTTTAGATGAATCAAATTGAATGAAATCACTTAGAACACAAATAATTTACTACACAAAATTGTTTTTTCTTATGGAGTTGAAATTTTTTTAAAAAACCAGATTGAATAAAACTTTTTAAAAAACTGCTGGATAAAAAATGCGAACAAGTTTTCAATCGTATAGATTCCTATTATCAATTATTCTTCTAGCTTTAATTGAATTATTTTTAATAGTATTAGGCTTTACAATATTAATATCAGGTTTATAAATAGTTTTTGAATCAAAAATACCATTATTTACTTCACTAATCTTTAATATTGCTTTTTCAATTTGCTTTTTTAATTCATCTGTTTTTTGTGTTGATTCTACAAACACTCTAAGATAATCTTTATTGTTTTTTCTTTCCAAAATTATTTGATAATTCATAACTGACGGTATGCTAAGAATTAATTCATCAAATGAATTTGGAAAAATATTGTCTCCAGAGCCTATAGTTACCATATTATCAGACCTGCCTTTTATTTTAATAAGTTTAAAGGGTAAACCACATGGGCACTCATCTGCCATTATTAAACCTAGGTCATGGGTTCGATATCTTAATAACGGCATTCCATCTCTACTAAGAGAAGTAATTACAATCTCTCCTTCCGATCCATCCTCCAATACGTCACCTGTTTCTTTATCAATTATCTCTAAGAAAAAATCAGTTTCTACTAAATGCATACCATTTTTCTCTTTACATTCGCCAGCTACAGAGGTACCCATCTCAACAAGTCCATAACCTTGGAAAACATCAGTATTCCAAATATCTTCCACTTTTTTTCTTAATACTTTTGGTAAGGGTTCTGTACCAACAAGGATTTTTTTTATATTTAATTTGGTTAAATCAGTTAGATTTTCCATATCGCAGGATAAACTGTGAATGTAGGAAGGTGTACCCATTAATATGTTCACTTTAAAAGTATTAATAAGTTGTAATTCTTTTTCAGCTGATAAACGAGAACCGGTAAATACACTCATGGAACCTACTTTTTCAAGTGCTCGCTCCATGCAAAATCTAACTCCCCAATCATGGATTCCATAACCATGATCATATGTTACCCTTACTACATCCTTTTCAGTAATATTGAACAACAATCCTAATCCAATACTAATGCTAGAAGATTGTTTTTCCAAATCATTTTCTGTAAAATAGATCATTTTAGACTCCCCTGTAGTTCCCGTCGATGAAAAAATTTTTAAAAATTTTGTAGGAGGTACACAAAAAAATGATTTAGGTTTTCTAATATCTTCTGCATCTGTAAATGGAATTATTTTCATATCTTCAAAAGATTTTATAAAACTTGGCTTTATATTTTTATTATCGAATAATTTATTGTAAAAAGGAGAGTTTTTATAGCAATATTTTACAATATTTTTTAATTTCAATAATCTATATTTTTCAATATATCTTTTGATAATTTTATTGGATATATATTTGTGAAATTTATCTGGATTAATTTGATTTTTTTTTAGATATGATTCTGCATATGGCCCAAACCTTTCAAGCATATAGAATTACGCTCCACGCTTAATGTACAATCATCAAATATTTAATTATCTTCTGGATTTATTTTTAAAAGTAAAATCGACGATAGATTTCCATATGATTTATGAGTCTTTATTTCTTTAATCTTGAAGAATTTTGGCAGATCATCACGTTCTAAATTATAATTTTTATTATCTAATATCGTTTTCCTAAAAATAACTTTTACATTTTTATTTGATGATACACCAATGCTATACAATATTTTATATAATTTATTAACTCCGTCTGAAACTAAAATAATATCAAAATCTGATATGGGAAAATTAGCTCCATCGGCATTTTTAATATCAATATTTTTAGATTTAATATATTGTTTTATCACTTTTTTTGCTTTTTGTACAGAATTATAGTCAATATCAATTGCTTTTATTTGGGCACTTGTTTTTTCAGCAATTATTATTGAAGTTGCAGGTATGGGGCCACATCCAATATGAAGAATTTTATCATTTGAGGAAATATCTGCCATTTTTATTTCCTCATTTACCATTTCTTCATAAAATTTAAAATAAAATGGTATAAATCTATTAAAATGCAAAATAATTTTTTCTAATATATAAAAATTATAATCCGTTATTTTTTTTAACTTTGCCATATTCATTGATTTATTAAAATCTCTTAAAAACTTATAAATGAAATTCAACATCCTGCTCCTATTTTTCATTTTTTCATCTTTTACTATTAAGATTTTACAATTAATTAAATATAATTTTCAACTTTTAGCCATTTTTCAATATTTCTCATACCTTCTTCATAATCCACTTTAGGATTATATCCTAGTATACTCTTTGCTTTATCGATTGAGATTATATTTTTATTTGTAAAAATTTGTATGGCATATGGCGTAATCCACGGGTAAACTCTAAAAATCTTATGTAATATCACCATAATATTGCCTATCATTAACGCTTTTTTTCTAGATAAGTTTCGTTTAATTTGATTTTCCCCTGCAATTCTTGCTAGATCATTTAAATACTTATCCCAAGTAACAGAGTAATCGCCATCGGTGATATCGAAATCTTCACCAACTGCTTCCTTTTTTAGCATTGATGCAAGAATTGCATCAAGAAGATTATCTATATATGTATGAAGAAAAATTCCTCTACCATATTCAACAAGTGCTATTCGATTTTTTTTTATTGATTGTAAGGGTCTAAGAACCCAAGTCGTTGCACCGGGTCCAAAAACATTTCCTGGTCTAATTATTACTATGGGAAAACCATTTTTTCTATGCTCTAATTTTAGGATATCTTCAGCTTTTGTTTTGCTTTCTCTGTAATATCCAACCGCTTTATCTGTTTCGTAATTTATATGGCCCAAAAAAATAAAACGTTTTATAGCAAAATCTTTACATATTGAAACTAGGTTTTTTGTTCCTTCAATGTTTGTTTCATAAAATACATTACGAGGACCAAAATCTTTAACATATGCAGCACAGTGTAAAACAAAATCAATGTCCCTCAAATAAGATCTAATTGTACTAACATCCCTTATGTCACCATATACATATTCTACTCTTTCATCAAATTTTATTGGTTTTTTTTTGTGTATCAGACCCCTTACTTCATAACCTTCTTTAATTAGTCTTTTTACAAGAGAAGTTCCAATAAATCCTGTTGCACCAGTGACAAAACATCTCATCTAGTTTATCGCCTCGAATTCATATCTTGCTCTGAGAGTTAATTGAGCGATGATGGTGATAATTAAAGCAATAATATATATGATTAAAGCTATGTGAAAATTTGCAATTCCAAAAATTATTGCAGAAGCTAAGGTTATTCTTTCTATTATAAAAAACTCATGGAATCTCAAAGCCCTTCTTCGAGTATATCTTTTAATTGTTCTAAAAAGGTAAATATACAACAATATTAAAATGACAATATCGATTATCATAATATAGTAAAAATCTAGTTTTAAGAATTTATAATAATATGGTAAAAATAAAACCAATAATAACCATATTATTGTAAGAATCAAGGAGATTAGCACTGATTTTTTAATACCATATTTAACAGGTATTGTTTTATATTCGCCCTTTTTGTCTCCCTGAACGTCTCTGATTGCCCCAATCAGATTACTATTAGTATCATGAAAAATAAAAACAAGAGCAAACAACCATATGTAAATAGGAACTGTTAGTATTAATTGATTTTTAGAAAATACTCCAAAAATAAATGCAATAACAGTAACCAATCCTCGGTTTATATTACCAACAATTCCTTGGGATTTGGAGAATTTTGAATATCCAAAAACAAGAAACGCAACGACAAATACCAATAAAAAATTATTAACACTCAAATAAAGAGATAAAATTCCACCTAAAATTGCATATATCCCACCAGTGACTAAAGCCTCTTTTGGTGAAATACGTTTTGAGGGAATTGGCCTATGGGGTTTTTCTATTTCATCTAATTTTCTATCTAGGAAATCGGATAGATACAATCCCGCAGTCCATCCCATTATTGGGATAATAAAGACTAAAATTGAAATTTTTAGTGGTGGAAATTGCCCAAAAACTAAACAAGAGCCAGCAAGACTAACTAATCCGCACCAAATCACTGTATAAGGTCTACTAGTCTCAAGATGTGCAAATAGCTTATCTTTTATCTTAAAATTTGCTTTCAAATAACCAATCATAGCAAATATCCTTATCATAATGAATAATTGTATTTATTGAGTTTATGTTTTTATAGTACATGTTAAGATTCTCTCATTTTGACTAAATAGAATGCAATCCAGGAAAAAGGGATTAAAAATATGGTAAAAAATTGTAATTTTTTTTCTACTTTTACATAATTTTGTTTCCCAATATAATCAAGAATATTATTTTTATTAGAATTTATTTCTCTTACGATTATGATGATATTTTTATTTACATTTTTAAAAACATTATCTAATATTTTCTCCTTTGGCGTTGAACAACTTGAAACAATAATCACATCAAAATCTTTAACTTTATAATTTATTCCATCCCCTTTGATAATTTTAACTCTTTTTTCTAAATTCTTCTTTTGTATTATTTTTATAGCTGCATCTATTGCTTTAGGATTTTTGTCTATACCAACAATTTTCAACGTCGATGATTCAGATAAAATTATCTCTGATAGAGGATAAGCTCCACATCCAATATGTAAAATCCTGCTATATTTCATTAATCCAAATGCTTCATATTCTCTCCGATATTGAAATCCAATTTTTTTTTCATAAAACTCTGCAATTTTTCTATTATTACATGCTAAAATATCTGCAAATTTCCAAAAATATCTTGAAAATATATTTTCCGATTTTTGTATTGCTCTAAGTAATATATTTGATTTATTTAAAGGATTGTTTGTCAAAATATATTTTTTTAATATTGGCATTTTTATCTATAATATATGTTACAATATATCTAGTTATTGTGATATTTAATATTTATAATACAACTGATAAACTGATATAATTTTGAAAAAATAAATGTAAGATAAAAAATAGAGATATGATTAAGAATACAAACTCTTCATAAAGATCAAAACTAAACAAGAACCAACTCCAAATATATTTGCAATTATTACTGCTAAAGCTCCTTGCAATAAGCCATATACGAACCATAGACTCATTCCGACAGCTAGAATTATTGGCATATAATAAGATACATCATCAAGTTTTTTTGTATTGTACCCTCTAATTAACTGGGGTATAAATCCCATTGATGTAATTGCTCCAGCAATCAATCCGAATATTTCTAAAAATATATTGTAATCCATTTAACTATACTTCATCAATGGATTAATTTTAAAACTTTCTAACAAATCTGGAATAAGTTTTTGTATGAATATAATATCTCGTACTGTTGCTTTTGGGCCCGTGGGGTAGCTTGGCATCCTTCTACCTTGGGGTGGTAGTAACTCGAGTTCAAATCTCGACGGGCCCACTAAATTAAGAATTTTTAATGTCTATTTTTTATAGCAAAAAAACACTAAAAAATTCTATATTTCAAGAAGATTGTTTATATTAAAATAATGTAACATAGTTTCGTGTGAGTAATTTTTTGCGTCTGCAAATGATGTTACAAACTCACCAGTTTCCGCACAAACTGACCATTGATTAAAATCACTTAGAATCGAGTTTCTTCCAAAAAATAAAAAGATAAACATAAAAAAATCCGTTTTTCCAGTATATACTTTTCTCATTAAAGAAATGCTAGAATTTAAGTCAATATTTCCCCAATTTTTTTCAATTTCCTTACTCATTGATTTGTATTTTCTCCATAATGGAAAAAAAGAGCTACCGGTTAGAATACCTATCAAACCTCTAATTCCACTGGGATTATAAAAAGTTCTTTGAGTTGATGCCATGTCTGGATCGATGAAAAAATTTGTCCGTCTAACAACATTCTCTATTTGCCAGAATGGATTTTTATTTTCAATAGGATTATCCCACGTACCAATGTATTCATTATTAGCAGTTATCTCAACGACATTACCTGTACCTGATTTTCCGTCAGATATTATGAAATTCCAACCAAGTGTTTTATTTGTAGTAAGAATTTCTATTGCTTCGCCCATATTCTCTGCGGTATCTAAAATCTTTTGAATTTTAAATTTAACGGGCGTTCCTTTTAAAGTTTGATCGGAACTCCAACAAACTTGAACTCCTATTGATATCTGTTTTTCGTTAATTCCTTGATAAAAGTTCATAAATCCTGCAATACTAGGCGCAATTGATTTTAAACCATCTTTAGGATATCTAATAATTAATACAGAATTTTCTTGAATATACTTACCAGTAACTGGGTCTTTAATCAATAATGGAAAATCAAGACTACGAATGTGATAAAGTCTCCCGTCAATCGTTGCATTTGACCACGCAGCATAGGTAAAACATTGCATGTCTATTTCAAGAATGATCATGTAAAATACTGCCAACTCTTCAAACGTAATATCTGCACCATCAGCAATACCTTGCATTTCCTCAATATAACATTGTGGTACATATGGTTTGGTAGTGTTCCAAAAATCAAGAAGGGTACTATAAGATGAAATGTCTTCTGCATACTTCATAAATGCTCGCAAGTTTTCATTAACTTCATCTTTTAAAAAAAATCCGTGCTGATATCCCATATCATAATAGGAACCATTTATATTAAGAATTCTCATCCCCCCCCTGAATTCAAGACTACCACAATTAATAATAGAATAATTGTCTTTATCTGAAAATAATATTTGATTTTGACCAGAAAGTACATATCCATAACTTGAAAACAACAAAAAAACAATAGAATAAATCAATATTTTCCTAGATAAATTCATTCAACTCCTATCCTTAAATATTTTTCAAGCAATAATAAATATGTTTTATAATATATAAAAACAATGACAAATAACAAACCCAAATTAATATTTTAAAAGACAAGATCTACAATTTTTAACCAATCCATTCTTTTCTTAATTTTTTAAAGGTTCCTGATTTAATTGATTCTCTAATCTCTTTCATCAAATGTAGCATAAAATACACATTATGAAAACTAATAAGATTAAAACCTACAATCTCTTGTGTTTTTAGAAGATGATATATGTACGATTTAGAATAATTTGCACATACTTTGCAACTGCAATTGGGATCAAGTGGTCTTTCATCTATCTCATTTTTAATTGATATAAGTTTATAACGATATTTGTTTTTCTTTGTTCCTAAAGTAGGACGTATATAAGCAAATCCGCTTCTGGCAATTCTTGTTGGGGAAACACAATCAAATAAATCTACTCCTCTTCCAACAGATTCAAAGATATCTTCAACAACTCCAATACCTAATAAATGACGGGGCTTATTTTCAGATAGGTGAGGAATTACCCAATCAAGAACATTGTGCATATCTTTCTTAGATTTTCCAAGAGAACCACCTATTGCAAAACCATCAAAATCCAAAGAAGAAATATATTTTGCGCTTTTCTCTCTCAAATCTTTCCAATGGCCGCCTTGTATTATGCCTATCAATGCTTGATCTGATTTATGAATTTCTAGACATTTTTTTGCCCATTTGTGTGTGCGTTCTAAGCTTTTAGCATGATATTCTTTACTAGATAAAGGAGATGTACATTCATCTAAAACTAAAATTATATCTGCACCTAATTTTTCTTGAATTTCAATTGATTTTTCTGGGGTTAGATATTGTCGCGAATTATCGTATATTGATCTAAACGAAATCCCTTTGTCATCAATTTTAGCTATAGATTTACCTTTTGGTTTGCTCTCAGAATATCCCTCACCTGGAAAGTACATTTTACCAACTGCATGTTCTTTACCTAATCCTAATGAAAATGCTTGAAATCCACCACTATCAGTAACCAAAGGTTTATTCCAGTTCATGAATTTGTGCAAACCACCCATTTTTGCAATAATATTAGCTGATGGTTGTAGCATCAAATGATAAGTATTACAAATAAGTAGTTGAGCTCCTAATTCGTTTAAATCTTCTGAAGTTAAAGCTTTAACTGTTGCTTTTGTTGCAACAGGCATTAATTCTGGTGTATTAACACTTCCATGTTTTACTTTTATTAATCCTGCTCTTGCTTTATTTTCCTGATGCGTAACTTGAAATTCTAACACGCCCATTTAATATAGAAAAATATTAGTAAAATAAATAATTTCTTCCACGAACGAATGATTAATGAATTATTATGGATTGGATTGCTTTTTCTTAGTTTATCAATGGTTATTATATCATATAGACTTTTTGGAATAACAGGTTTGTATATTTGGACAGCTTTAGGAGTTATACTAGCAAATATTCAAGTAATGAAAACAATTCAAATATTTGGATTGGTTACCGCTATGGGTAATATCGTTTACTCATCGTTATTTTTAGTAACTGATATTATAAATGAAAATCACTCAGAAAAAGAAGCTCAGAAAGCTGTTTGGATTGGTTTTTTTGTTTTAATTAGCACAACTATTTTAATGCAAATAACTCTCTATTTTATACCTGATACTTCTGATTTTTTAAGTGAACATATTTCTGCGATATTTTCATTTTTACCAAGAATTACCTTCGCAAGTTTAGTAGCTTATCTTATCTCTCAAAACCATGATGTATGGTTTTTTGCAAAATTGAAAAAAAGACATAAAAAGAGATATTTGTGGTTTAGAAATAACCTTTCAACAATAATCAGTCAATTTTTAGATAATATCGTTTTTACTCTTATTGCATTTGTTGGAATATTTTCGTGGAGTATTATAGGACAAATTTTCTTGACATCAATGATAATGAAAGTTGTAGTGGCAGTTTGTGATACACCATTTATATACTGGGCAAGAAAGATAAAAATGGTTAATAAATCCAACTTAAGAAAAAAAGATATTAAATTTTAGATATGTATTAAAACTCCTTAAATATTTAACCTATGAAATTAAAAGAACGATGGTGTGAATCATTAGAAAAAAATGTCCAGAATGCGGATCAAAATCCGTTCGTTTATATCTAAATACCACTATAGAACATAAAAGAAAATGGGTTCCAACTGCATGGTATTGCACAAATTGTAATTTTACTTATACAGTAGCGTCAGATACCCTAATGTATCCAATAGGCGGTGAAAAGTACCAAGAATCTTTCAATTCAAAATGTCCAAAATGCGATCAAAAATTGTTAAGAATCTATAGGCATAAAAATCCCATACATGGAAAACAAGAATGGTTGTCTACAGCATGGTATTGCACTAGGTGTAAATACGTTTGGATAAATAAAAAGTAAATATTGATTTTATCAATTATCTTATTAATACGAACATATTTTTTAAAAATTGAATATCAAACTACTTGTCTCACCCTAAACTATTAAATATAACTATCTATTTTAGGGCAGCTTATACACCTAGAGGCTAACTAATGAAAAGAAGCTCAAGAGTCTGGAAAAAAAGAGGAAAAATGCGGTGGAAATGGCGGAAAAAACGAATGAGACGGGAAAAGAGAAGTAGGAAAAAGTAAATTTGGGAGCATGGTGTAACCCGGCATCATTGTGGGCTCCAGTTAGGAATGATTATAAGAGGGTCATCTGATTTATGATGAATAACTGGAGCGATGACCTAAGAAGAGACCCGCCGATCTGGGTTCAAATCCCAGTGCTCCCATTTGACTATAAAATAAATGGAAGATGATTAAAATGGATATAAGAAACATAAATGAATGGTCAATATTGTCGTTAATTCTAATCTTAGCTGGTATTTTATTTTATATATATTGGGGTATTAGATATAATGTGTGGATGGACATAGGTATATATTCAATTACAATTGTGATAACTTTTTCTGGGATATGTGGTTTTTTATTATCAATTTTAAAAGAAAAAGAAGAAGCTAATTAATTACATAAATTTTGAAAATTTTGACACAATATTTATATATAGCTAATTACGATTTCCAGGATGATGAATAGGGAAGACATTTATAAAAAATTTTCTGGAGAATGGATTATACTTTTTAATGACAAAATAGTAGATCATAGCGTAAATTTAGAGGACGTTTTAAAAGTCTGTGATGAAAAATATCCTTCAGAGAAATTTCCAAATGACGACATTAAAATTTCAAAAGTCCTTGATGGCAATACCCTTTTTAGATGAATAATATGACAGAATCAAATTTTGTGTTTGAATATAGAGATTTTCCATTGATACCGATTAAATTTTCATCAGTTGACAAAGAGACACCTGTAATAGATGCATTATTAGATTCGGGTGGAGATTTTATTGTTATACCTCATGCAATTGCAAAATATTTGGGATTAAAACTCAAAAAGGCGGGTTGTGTTGATACTGCTGGAGGTGAGACATCGTTATTTAAATCTACTGTAAAAATGACTATTAATAGTAAGGAAAATGAAATTATATACGATAATTTAGAAATTCACATTTCAAGTCGTAATGATATCCCTGTTTTGCTAGGGAGAAAACCTATATTTGAGGATCATGAAATCATTTTCAAAAAATACGAAAACCAACTTATTTTAAATAGAGTAGTTAAATAATAATAAATGTTACAGTAGAATCTAATTAAATGATTTTTTTATATATTTTCTGGAGAAAATAGGATAAGATTTAAATTATATGATGTTTATTCACCTATGAGGTAGAAGATGGCATATACATATGAAGGATGGACTTTGTATAAGAGAGATGTGACGCTTAAAGGTGGGAGAAGACAGACAATTTATTTCTTCAGTAAAAGAAAGCCAAAAAGTGGAACCCCATGTGATAAACCTGATGGATACACTGTTGGTGTCAATAAAAGAACTGGTCTCCCATATTTAAAAAAGAAATAATTACATTCCTCTCTTCTTTTTTTCTTTTTATATACACAATAATTCATATTGAATTATAAGATTATTTTTTTCTATTTGGTTTATAAGAAAATAGAATGAACAGTGATACCGAGGTTATTATCAATAATCCTACAAGAGTCCAAAAAACTTCTTGTTCATAATTCAATGAATGATAAATTAGAAAAATCATTAATATTAGATAAATTATGTAAGAAATAAGAAATAAAACTAATGAAATTCTTTTTTTACTAGAGCTCACAAAATTACAAATCTAATTTTATGCATATTAATATTTTTGGAGATTTTTGAAACCAAAAAAGATTAGAATTCCATCCCATATTCTTTAATTAATTCTTCTCTTTCTGCCATAACATAAAGAATTATCATAGCTCCAACATAGACTATTAATAAAACAATAAGTGCCACCCAAAATGGAAATACAATTTCGGTACTTGATAAATTACTAACAGTTTGTATAACATATTCCCAAAAACTACAAAGTAAATACAACGTTGTCCCCCAAACGATTGTTGGAATTATAATTATTAAAAGAAGTTGTTTTAATGTTTTGTGCATCCAATTCTAAATTCAATTATTCATATATTAAAGTTTATAAATTTTTTAGAAAAACCAAGTGATTATTTATTTACTAAAATTGTACCAAAATCAGTTAGTTTTCCCCAATTACGACTTTTACAGTTAGGACATAAGAACATTGTAATATCTAATCCATTAGAAAATTCGGCCGGAATCATAAAATCGGTATCACAATGTCTACAGTGGTTTATAGTTATCATAGTTTCTTTTCCTTCTATACATACTATTGGACAGTTAATGTTTAAATACTTTCCTATGGAAGAACAAAACATTTTTGGAGGACTTTCCTAATTGAATCTAAAATATTTTTTTAAAAAGGAACAAAAACAATTGTAATTCTCCATAAAGATTCTACGGGCTTGGAGGGATTCGAACCCTCGACCGATCGGTTAAGAGCCGATTGCTCCACCTAGCTGAGCTACAAGCCCAAAAAATAAGAGATGCCTGAATTAAATGACGATTTTTATTATTTTTCTTTAGCCTTCTTTTTTTTCAACATATCTACCTTAGATATATATTTTGCATCAATACTATCTGTAATGTAAACCTCGTTTCCCGCTTGATATATTTTTATACCATCTTTGATTGCCTTTTTACCATCGATTTTTAATATTAGCGGTTCTTTTGTTCTAACCTTTCCTGCTTCTATTGCCTTTTCAATTGTACCACTTAAATGAACGTTTTTTCTGTCAATTGGATTTAGTCCTCCTTCAAGCACCATATCGATTTCTTCTTCAGTAACAGGGTAGAAAAATTCATCTTTATCTGTTAGAGGTAAATCCTCAAGATTAACATCAATTGTATGTCCATAAGTTGCTCGTACCATACCTCCATCTAACTGATATCGTCCTTTAGGATCTGTAAGAACAATTGCTTCAATATGATAATTTCGTAACCAATGAAAACCCGATCGACTTACCCCTACTGCTTCAACAAACTCAGAAATGTCCACCCATCCATGACCGTCAATCATTACGCCAAGCTTTTCTGGAAAATGACGCAGAACTCCCGCAATAATTCTTCCTAAGGAATTAAGCTCATCATCATTCATTAGAAATTTTCCCTTTGCATTACATAATGGACAGGCGTCCCCACGGAAATATCCGTGCTTTTCGCATTCACCAAGCATTTTTTCAATTCCTTAATTGAGATATTAAGTATAAGTTTTTGTATTGGTTACCTATTACATATTCGGTGAATCATTGGAACATGAAGAGATGAAAAAAATAGCTGCTGAAAAGGCAGTTGAACGAGTAGAAGACGGAATGATATTAGGAATCGGTACTGGCTCAACGGTTGAATTTGCTATTAAAAAATTAGGGGAAATGGTAAAATCAGGTTTAAAAATTGAAGGAATCCCAACATCCATCAGGACAAAAAAACAAGCTAAAGAGTGCGGTATTCCTCTTGTTGATATAAACGATTATAAAGAAATCGATTTGACTATTGATGGGGCAGATGAGGTTGACTCTTGTCTGAATCTTATTAAAGGGGGAGGAGGAGCGTTAACAAGAGAAAAAATAATTGCATATCATTCAAAAAAAGTAATAATAATTGTTGATGAATCTAAAATAGTAAAAAAATTAGGTGCTGGGGTGCCAATCCCTATAGAAGTCACTAAATTTGGATGGAATGCAACTAAAAAAAGTCTTGAAGAGCTAAAATGTTCTTCAGAATTAAGAAAAATAATGGATGAACTTTACATAACAGACAATTCAAATTATATTTTGGATTGTGATTTTGGAAAAATCGATGAACCTGAAGTTTTAGAAAATCAAATCAATTCAATCCCTGGTGTTGTTGAAAATGGCCTATTCTTAGGTCTTGCTGATGAAGTAATTGTAGGTAGCAAACAAGGAATTATCACTCTTGAACAGAAATGTTTACAATAATCACTCTAAAATTAAATATTTCTAAATAATTTGAAATAATTAGCAATGTTACTAGCTTCTAGATACATACTTGTTAAATTATTAGCAGTTGTTTCATTGATGCCATTTTTTATTAGTTCTTTTTGAAATATTTTTCCAGCTTTGGTAGCATCACTTTTTATTCTTAAAAACAAACCACCATATTTTATCATGAGTACAGGGAGCGAGGGAAGTATTTGTCCAAAGATTTTAATATTATTTGAACTCTCATTTTCCTCATTTTCTTTATTCATAATATACTCCTATTCATTGTGTTTGTCTTTTTGATGTCCAAATCCCCTGATCATTTGTCCAAGATTTAATGTTGACATGTATTGGCTGGTTAGCTCATAGGCTTGTTGATCAGTCATTCCAGCATCTTTTAATTCCTTGTAGAAAGTTGCAACAGCAATTCCAAATTGTTTTGCTTGATTGGTACCATACAAAACATTGCTAAGTTCCTTGAGTAGTCCTGGTATTTTTTCTGAAACTACATTTAAAATTTCTTTTATTTTTTCAGGGTCAGGAATTCCTTCATGCTTATTCATTTTTTATACCTCCATTTTTTTATTTATAACATTTTTACATTGATAATTTTAAATATTTATTCCAAGTAGACGTGACCACTTAATAATCACCTCCTCAGATAAACTATATACATATAATTGGCCTTTTTGTTGTTTAATTATGAGTTTTTTTTCAATTAATTCATTGATTTTTTCACGAATTATCCTTCTAGATGCTGTACCGCGCTTGTTTCTTACTAATTCAGTTATTTGGGAAATATTTTGTTCTTTTCTGTCCATTAGAACTTGAATAATTTCTTTAGAAATTGGATCTTTAATCTCAGGTATAACAAGATCGGGGGTTATGCCACCATGTTCCAATAAAAGCCGAATTATTCTCATATAATTTGATGTAGTATCCTGTATTTTTCTAAAAGGCTGCATCATTGTTGAAAGCATCTTTTCTAGTTCGCTAATCCGATTGTTTAACTTTCGAATTTCGTCTGTTAAATCCTTGTTCACAATTATTGCAACATCAAATAGTTAAAAAGAATTTTTAATTTATTACTGATTTGGCTGATCAATAATAAATAAAATATTTAAAAAATAATAATTCAATACCATAATTCATAATGAAAAAAGAATATCTGGAATACATATTCATAACTGTTTTTTTTATTTTAGTATTTTCAATGAAAATGGTTGAATTTCCAGTTCACGAGGAAGATTTAACATACTATCATAGTAATGATTTTGATAATTATAAAGAATTAATGAAATGGTTTGTCGGTCAAGAAAATAATGAAACAGCAATAACCTATCAATATCCTCCTTTGTATCCTATATTACTTATTCCTACAACAATTATCGATACTGTCTCTTATCTACTTTTTTTTAATTACCAGTTGCTGTTTTTAATTACGATACCTTTTTTTCTTATATCTAGAAAATTCTTAGATAATGTTTCAAGTGCTTATATAAGCGGATTAATCATACTTTTTTTTGTACCCATTGAAGGTTTTAGTCTTCTACCTATAATGTTATCTAGTTTTATTTTTGCATGGTTTATTTACTTCTTTTTAAATTTAAATGAGAATAAATACTTTTTTTGGGGATCAAGTATCTCTTTTGCTCTACTAATTATGACCAAATATATTTTCTTTTATTTGCTCCCCTTTATTTTTTTGTGGATATTTTTTAATAAAAAACAATTAAAAGAAAAAATCAAGATACTAATAATATGGATCATTCCTAGTACAATATTATTTTCTCTTTGGAGCATTAGAAATATGATGATTCACGGCTTTAATTTAAGAGGAATGTTGGGGGGGTATTCTGGTGTAGTTACGCTTGATGATACTCCATTAAATGTTTTTTTTAAATTCGATAAATTTACTTCAATCTCCACAATCCCAATTGCTCAAAAAATCATTTTCTTATATATTTTTTTCATTATTGTAGCATTTTTTGCAGTTATTTTATACAAAAAAAATAATAAGGCCATTAAAAAATATTACAATTCAAAAAAGATAATATTTATTGCATTGTTAGTATTGAATTTCTTTGTTTTTTTATTATTTCCATGCCTTACTTGGGAATACACAGAGTTTAATGTGAAATATTTGAAATATTTCATTCCTGTCTACCTTGTTTTTCCTTTTATCTTTTTAATAATAGTATTTTTTGAATATAATGACAAATGTAAATTCATTCCCAGATATATTAAAAATTCTTTATCAAAAATTATTAAATCTCGCAAATAAAAAATATTCTTAAAAAAAACAAGTACTTTAAAAAATATGCTAAACAATATTAATAATTATTATACTAGATATTTTTTAAGTTTAATTCCGTATATTTTATTTAACGAATTTTAAATTGTAAAATATTGGGAGAATCAATATAGCTGCCACCAATGAAGAAATTGTCATAATGATTATAACTGTTCCAAACTGTTGTATCGCTAGTATATCAACAAAATAGACTGAGCTTAAACCTGCAATTGTGGTAAATGCAGCTTCAATTAAAGATATTCCACTTTTTTGAATTGATTCTTTTGTCGCCTCAATTTTTGATTTTCCCTCATCCATACTTTCTCTAAATCTTTGGGTTATATGTATCCCGTAATCAATACCTATTCCAATCATAATTGAAGCAATTGATATGGTTACAACGGAGAGAGGAATATTAAGCATAACAAGAAATCCTGGCTCCCAAACTAACACAAACAAAACAGGAATTATTGTTAAGAAACCCCATATTGAAGAGTTAAATATTAAAATTAGCATCGCTAAAACTAATAACAAAGCAATAATCATTGAATTTATTTGTTGATCAGTGAGAACATTGTTAACCTCAACATTGATTGCATCTTGTCCAGTTAATTTTGATATTCGTCCATTGTGAGGTATATCTGCATTTGAAGCAATATCGTTGATACTAGTTACTAAAATTTTTAACTTTTCAAAGCCCAGACCTACAGGAAAAGTTACAACTATCACGGTCTTTGAATAATCTTCATTGACCAATCCTTCTTTTGCTATTCTATCAAATATTATTTCTTCTACTCCAGCAAATTCGGCAATTTTTTCAATTATTAGATTTCTCTCTAAAACTTCATTAGTTTTTTTGATTGCATCAGCGATTGAAAGAACAGAAGTACCTAACGCCCTTATTTTTTCTTCCATAGAGAATATTGCTTCTATTGTTTCTGGATAACTTAAACCTTGACTATCTGTTTCAATCAGTAAAATATTATAGTTGGTTCCACCACCAAAATTCTCCGAATACTCAAAATATTTATCAATTTCTGGTAAACCCTTTGGAGCCATTTCAAAGAAGTTTACATCGGTTCTAATACCTGGTAGTACTATCAGAGACATTACCGCAAAGAAACATGCAAGTAAAGCAAATCGCTTTTTATTATCAACAACAATATTTGCAAATTTATTCCAATTTTGAACAGGTCCTTTCTTTTTGAAATTCATTATAATTGCTAAGCATGGAACTAAAATTGTGGCAGATATAAAGCAAAAAATAATCCCCATTACACAGCCAATACCAAAATCTACAACAGGGGGCATACTTGATACTGTTAATGAACCAAAACCTATAGTCGTAGTTAATGTTGATAAAAATACTGCTTTTCCTGTCAACCTTAAGGTTCTTTCAACAGCATCAATTTTATTTTCTAGATTATCTTCTTCAGAAAATCTGTTTAAAAGATGAATTGAATAATCAACTCCCAGACCAACAAGTAAAGCAACAATCGCAATTGCTAAAAGAGTTAATTCAGGCATTACTAAACCAAAAAATCCAAAAGTAAGCACTAATGCATAGGCTAGAGGTAATAGAATAATAATTATACCTTTTACAGTGCGGTGAAAGAAAAAGATAACAATTGAAATAAAGATAATTGCTATTGGAAAGATAATTATCATATTTTGCATACTTTCCTTTTGTATTGCTTCCTGCATTGCAGCCAGACCTGTTATCATCATATCAGAGTAGCGAACTTCTTTGTCAATTGCTGCTTGTACCTTATCTAAAATTTCATAATAATCTGCATCATCTGACAACTGCAAAATTATTACTGCTACTTCGTAAGTATCAATAAATAGTATTCCCTCAGTTGCTTGAACAAGATCTCTAGCAATATATTTTGATATAAGATTTCTATCGTCAGGTATTTCGAATTTTCCAGTTCCTCCAAGTCCACCTACAGAATATGGTTTTGCATTTTCATCTTTAATTAAAGAGGCAATGCTTTGCACTGAAACAACACCGTCTTTTTCCCCTTTGTCTAAATTGTATTTATTGATTTTTGTGCTAATCCGGTCCATTTCTTTAAGAACATATGGATCTCTTATATCGTCGGCTTCTACATAGATAACAATGGTTGAGGTTATTTGAAATTCCTCATCTATTTCCCTCCACAGTTGGATTGATGGGTGATCCGGGGGCAAGTAACCAGTTAAATCAGAAGTCATGTATACATTCTGAATTTGTATACCAACAATTGCAGTAAATATGGTAAACAATAATATGACTGCTTTTGGTCTATTAACCAGTATTTTTGCAATTGTTCTTACATTCATGTTTTATCTACTCTTTCACAAATTTTTATACTAACATATCTTGAATTCTGGTCATCTTTTCTAGCTAAATTGGCAAGTTTACTCAGCCTTCCCTCCATTTCTTTTGTGTATTTTTGAATAAGTATTATAGGAGAGACTGCTTTGTATAGGAAAGGATTTTTTCCGATACTATCATTTTTTAATTTTTCACGGAAAATTAGTTTTTGATCATACATTCTAGAAAGTAATTCTCTTACGGTACTAGGGTGGAGTTTTGTTCCTTTTATGATATCATCACTTACGGCGCCGTTTTTTCTTAGCAGAAAAATATAGATTCGGGCTTCTGCTTTGGATTTAAGAATATCATTAATTGCTTTCTCTGCACATTTATCCACCCGCATCCTAGCTCTTTGCATCCACTTGCACCGATTTATTTATACTATTTAATAAAAATTTGTTGATTTATAAGTTTAAATAACTTTGCATTTTGTCGTCTAAAAAACGATAAAACGTTTTATCGGATTAAAAACGATAAAAATAACGAAAAATTTATTTTTGAGTTTGCAGTCATGATAGGAGGTTAACATGGATCAGAAACTAAGAATTGAAAAAGACATTGTTATGTTTGAAGATAATTTAAAACATGTAATAAATAAACATTTTGATGAAAATCAAATTAAAATTATTGAGCTTGGAAAGCAATATTACGATGATTCAAAATATTATTTGGAAAAAAAAGATTATTTTACTGCTTTTGGATGTATAAATTACGCACATGGTTTGTTAGATAGTTTAATAAAATATTAAAATAATGTCAAAAATCAAGAGGAAAAATAATGAAAGTAGAAGGAAGTTTAGAAAAATATTATCAGTATTCATTTCCAATGCAAACAGTACTAGTGACCTGTAATGATGAACAAGGTAAAACTAACATAATAACAATAGCTTGGCATACTCCAATTTCTGTAAAACCACCTCTGTATGGATTATCTATTGCACCAGGCAGATATTCTCACGATTTGATAAAAAATTCAAATGAATTAGTTGTAAATTTTGTAAATTTCGACATGGTTGAAAAAGCACACTTTTGCGGTAAAAATTCTGGTAGAAAAATCAATAAAGCTATTGAAACAAAAATAACACTAAAACCGGCAAAGAAAGTTACTGTGCCTATCATTCAAGAATGTTACGCTCATTTAGAGTGTAGTAAAGTTAAAAGTTATTCAATTGGGGATCATACCTTTTTTGTTGGAGAGGTTGTGGCAGTATATTCAACAGATAATGCATTTGAAAACAATCTTTTAAAAACGGATAATATTCATCCATTGTATTATATTGGAGGAAATAGTTATATAACCTTAGATAGTAAGACAAAGAGAAAATTTTAGCCCAATAACATTTCTATTTTGTCATCTATCTTTAATCCTAATTTTTTTGCAGCATTTCCTTGGTTAATTCCAACTTCCAATAAATTTCCGCTTCCGATTGTTGCAAGAATTTCATTTTTCTTTACAAAACCATAGGATTTTACAAAAGGCAATTTTATACATTTTTTTCCCAAAAAAAGCATAATATTTTTTCCAAATTCCAAGTTATCTAAGATTAATTTACGTTCAATATTTGTAATTAGATTTCCAAATCTATCAATGTATACTACTTTACCAATCGCTGTATTATTTTTTATTTCACCCTGACCAAAATCCAAATTAACAAAATCATTAATCCTATTACCTATTTCTTCAAATGGTACCCCATTGGTAATATGCGCTGCAACTGGAGTAAATACATCCCTTCCATGAAAGGTACTAGAAATGGAATCAAGCATGTATTTTTCATTTTTAATCTCATAAACAAAAAAATTACCAAGCAAGTGAGCTGCAGGCATTAATAGACCGTTATCTGGGCCAATTAATATTTGGCTGCTTGTTGTTATAAACAAACCGCGTCTTTGAGTTCCAACACCTGGATCAACTACTGCTACGTGAACTGTTCCGGTGGGAAAATATGGTGTGGCGCATCTAAGAGCATAAGCTCCTTCACGAATATCATGTGGGGTTATTTCTTGAGTAATATCAACTAATCTAGCATTTGTAAGTTTAGATGCAACTGCTTTCATTTGTGAAACATAACTATCTTTTGTTCCAAAATCTGTTAGAAATGTTATTATTTGCATAATTAACTGATCTCTATATTATATCATTATACATGAAATATATTTAGATTTAAGAAATTTTTTAAATTTAACCAAAACTATATATTATAGAAGCATACATAATATATGGATTCGGAGTTTGGGAGATGAACTACAATAAAAATCTGAAGATTTTAGAGGGAATATGGAAGAAAAACAGAGGGGAGATAATGACTTGCCCTCAATGCGGCGGGTCTCTGACAATGGTTCAAATAGAGCAGATATATGATATTAACAATCCCTATATTCCTTATAAAACAGTAATTGAGTGTGATTCCTGTGCTTTTAAACTAACAACCGAGTCATTTACCATACTTGGTAGTATCAAAAGCTTTGATTCTCATTATGTAGAAATTGGCAGTTGGTCTCCTAGTGGAAGTAGGGTTTTATCAAAATATGAACATATTTTAAGCTATGAATTACTAAAAGAACTTGAAAGATCTGGAGAATTGGTTGAATTTTTAGTAGTAAATCGTCAGGTAGTACAAGTAATTGGATAAATTAATTTATTTTTTTATTATTTCGCAATATTTATATAAGATTTTGTAATTACATATAATTAAATATGGTTATATATAGTTAAATATAATTAGGTGAATTTTATGAAAGGAGAAAAAGATGAAAAAAAATTTACAACAATATCGATACCTACGCCACTAGCAGAAAAGATTAAAAAAAGAATTGAGGGAACAGGATTTACATCATTATCTTCTTATGTAACCTATGTGCTAAGAGAAGTTATATCAGGTATAGAAGAAGAAAGTGAAGAAGTTTTCAGTAAAGAAGATGAAGAAAAAGTAAAGGATAGACTTAGAGCTCTAGGTTATCTAGACTAAGGTGTTAATTATGGCTAAGCCGCACGGTGGAAAACTAATATATAGGGGCCTAAAAAAACAACCATCTGATTTGGAAAATATACCTACACTTGAGGTAAACACTAATTTATCTGAGGATATATTAAATATTTCACAAGGTATTTTTTCACCACTTGAGGGTTTTCTTTGTAATAACGATCTTGAAAATGTATTAAATGAAAAAAGACTTGAAAGTGATACACCTTGGACCATTCCTATTTTATTGGATTTTAATAAAAAAGATGTTCAGGAGCTACAAGCTGGAGACCAAATATTACTTAAAAATATAGAAAATGGCGTAAAAGCATTGTTAGACATTGAGGAAATTTATTCCTACAATAAAAAAGTCTTGGCTCAATCGGTGTACGGCACTCAAGACATGAACCATCCTGGGGTTGCAAATGTTTACAATATGAAAGAATTACTTCTTGGGGGAAAAATATCAATATTTGAAAGCAAAATTAGAGATTTTGATGAATATAATCTATCACCCCGGGAGACACGTATTTTATTTAAAGAAAAGGGATGGAAAGAAATAGTTGCTTTTCAGACACGAAATCCACCGCATATAGGTCATGAATACGTTCAAAAAACAGCACTTACATTTGTTGATGGGATTTTTATAAATCCTATTATTGGTAAGAAAAAAGTTGGTGATTTTACAGACAAAGTAATACTGGAATCTTATAAAACATTAATGAACCATTATTATCTCAAAGAACGTTCTGTGATGTCTATTTTGAGAACTTCGATGAAATACGCTGGCCCTAGAGAGGCGATTCATCATGCAATAATGAGAAAAAATTTTGGCTGTACACATTTTATTGTCGGAAGAGATCATGCTGGAGTGGGTAACTATTATAAACCATATGATTCACATGATATTTTTTCAGAATTTCCAGATTTAGGAATAGTTCCTGTATTTTTCAGATCCTTTTCTAGATGTACTAAATGTAACAGCGTGGTAAATGACAAGATATGTCCTCATGATCAGAAGTATCATATCAACTTCAGCGGTAAAAAAATAAGAGAAATACTGCAAAGCGGAAAAATCCCTCCAGAAGATATGATGAGGAAGGAGGTTGCAGAAACCATACTAAAATTCGACAAACCTTTTGTGGAGTAAACAATAAATGTTTAATGATTTACAAGGCAAAGGACTGCTGATACATCATTGGGACGCTGATGGTATAAGCTCAGCAAGAATTCTACTAAAAAGTCTGTCTGATAAAAATGTAATTAATAAAACACCTAAGCTTGGAAATTATTATCTAACAAAAATTGAATTAAATGAATATTCAAAGTATGATTTTGTAATAATTGCTGATATGTCTTTACCTGAAAACAATGTTCTTGCTTTGGCAAAAAATGCACAAATAATGATATTTGACCATCATCTAGGTAAGGAAATAAAAGAGGTTTTTCATCATAATCCAATTATTAAAGGCGAAAATCCAGATGATTATCCCTCTGCTAGCTGGATTATTAATGAATATCTTAAAAATCCAATCAATCTATTCTCAATTCTAGGAATTGTTGGGGATCACGAGCAAAATATACAAAAAAATGCCCGCTTCAGTATGATAATAAATGAATTTTGCGCTAAACACAAAATTACCTTTAAAGATTTGCATAAAATGGTATATCTTCTTGATTCTAATTATAAATTAGGGGATAAGGATGCAGTTGAATCAGCTCCAAAATTTCTTATTGAGCATGATGGAATAACTGATATTTTGCAACATAAAAAATGGAATAATAATCTTGAAGAATTAGATAATGAAATTAAAAAAATCTTGTCTATTCCCCATGAGGAAATCAATGGAATAATCGTAAAAAAAATTCACACACCTTACAATATTATTTCCACAGTTACACGAAAAGTTGCATGGGATAGTGGCAAAAATACAATGGTGATCAATACTGGATTTTTTGAACACGAAAATCAATTGTATGTAAGAAGTAATAAGAATATTGAATCAATGATTCAACGTGGAAAATCTCTTGGATTTAAATGTGGTGGAAAAAAAGAGGTTCTAGGTGCAATCATCCCAAATGACCAAACCGATTCTTTTATTGAAGAGATATTAACTTTTTTTTCTAAAAAATAAAAGGAGAATTTGAATATGAAAAAAAACAAGGCAACAAATGTAATATGGCATGCGCATGTAATAAAAAAGGAAGAAAGAGAAGATTTATTGAAACAAAAAGGAGTTGTTCTCTGGTTTACAGGTCTGTCTGGAAGTGGAAAATCAACTGTAGCAAATGAAGTTGCTAATAAATTACATTCAATGGGAAAATTATCTTATATTTTAGATGGTGATAATATACGCCATGGTTTGAACAAAGACCTGGGTTTTTCACCTGAAGATAGAACCGAAAATATACGTAGAATTTCAGAAGTAGCAAATTTATTTGCAGATGCTGGGCTAATAACCATTACCGCGTTTATTTCGCCCTATATAAAAGATAGAAACTTCTGTAGAACATTGTTAGGAAAAGGAAGATTTATTGAAATATTTACAAAAGCTTGTTTAGATACTTGTGAGCAAAGAGATCCAAAGGGGTTATATAAAAAAGCAAGGGAAGGCAAGATAAAAGAGTTTACGGGTATTGATGCACCCTATGAGGAACCTAAAACACCTGAATTGGTAATAGATACTGATAAAGAAAGTGTTGAAGAAAGCGCAGATAAAGTAATTAAGAAATTAGAAGAATTTAAAATTATTAATTATTAAAAGAGCTATTGTATGAATCTAGATAAAAGTATAAATTATATTATTTCAGGTTTGGAGCGATCTGGAACGTCCATGCTAATGCAAATTATACATGCTAGTGGTGCTCCCACTGCTTTTGATAAGTCTAGAGATGCTGATGCAAATAATCCGAAAGGTTATTATGAACTTGAAGGCGGAAAAATAATAAATAAACTCATTGATGGAACATTTCCATTAAATGATTATAAGGGAAAATTCATAAAAATTACTTCTTTTGGATTAAAATATCTACCCGTAGGAAAGTATAAAATAATTTACTCAGAAAGAAATATCGATGAGATACTTGACTCTATGGAAAAAATGGCCGATATAATTGATACTGAGCGGGAAAAAACAAAAGAGAGCTTTATGAAATTAAACATTATGATTAAAAATTTAATTACAAGTAGGGAAGACATGGATGTTTTAATGGTTAATTACAATGAAATAATTTTCAATCCTTCTCAACATTTAAAGAAAATTCATGATTTTATAAATTTTCCTGGACTTAGTTTAGACGATATGGTTAGTGCGGTTGATAAAAGATTATACCGACAGAGAAGAGGCAGATAATAAATTATTAAATCTATTTTTTAACATTTACTACTAAATTTTTTATTGAAAAATATAATTTTTCACTCCATTTAATTATAAAATAATCGCAGCAACGTTTATATATATGACAATCATTATCATGTCACTGGAGGATAAGATATGGTAACTAATATATTAAAAAAAGCAATTATTGTTGGAATTATTTTATTATTATTGGGCTCTAGTTTTGTAACAAGCATTAGTGGAATCTCAAATGATATTGAGCAGACAGAGAACAATAATGATGGAGATTCTAATTTACTTGAAGATGTTACAGTATCATGTAGTACATATGGGATTTCTAACAGCCTATCAAGGGAAATTGAAATGTCTTATGCTGAGGCTGAGAAACTAATGGATAAAATTAATGAACTTTCTACTCAAATTGCATACAATCCTTCATCTGCAGAGACAGACCAACTCCAGCAAGAAATTATGGCAATTGCTAAAGATTATAATCTAATACCTGAAGATATTTCCTTGGAGGACCTTAAACCACATTTTATATCCTCATTAAACACAGAGAATCCTAAGAAAGGAATCATACCAACTACTGGAATTAGAGGTACTGCAGCATTATGCAATTTTGCAACTACTGGCGAAGGATCGCAGTTTCCAATAATTATATTACCAAGGCTAATCCCTATTCTACTAATACCAATTCCAAGGTTATTTTTGCATTGGTCTTCTTTGGATGGTATTACTTCTTGCGGTAGTTACCTCACTGGTACAGGTTTTATTGCCGGGGGTAAGCAGACTGGTACAGCCATTGGATTCTGGGGCATTGGTTTCAGCATTTTCCTTCCACCCGTTATGGCATATGGATTTTTTGGTTATGCATTGTTTGCAACTTGTGCAGCTGATATTATGGAGCCCTGGCCACCAAATTACGCGCCCGAAGTATCTCCAGTTTTTCCCCAAAATGGAGCTACGAATGTACCTATCTCAACATCAGAACTTTCTTTTAGAATTAGCGATGAAAATGGGGATAAGATGGAGTATACGGTTACTACTGACCCAGATATTGGATCAGGAGGTGGAAGTAAAAAAGACGGTACTTATTCCATTCCTATCAGTGGATTGGAAGGTTCTGAAGAATATACATGGAAGGTGGAAGTATCAGATGGTCAGAAATTTACTGTTGAAACCTTTAAATTTTCAACAGAGGAGGTTGCACCTATTGTTTCAGATCCAAAGCCTGGAGATGGTGCAAAAAATGTTAACATGCCCTTAAACCAAATTAGTTTTTATTTAGAAGACCCACAAGGTGATTTGATGGATTATACAGTTGAAACATCCCCTGATATAGGTTCTGATAGTGGTAAGGGAGTATCTCAAGGATTATATACAGTTGATGTCAATACTGTTGATTATTATACAGATTATGTTTGGTTTGTTAATGTAACTGATGGAACAAATTGGAAGCATAAGGTTTATGATTTCAAAACAAGACCCATACCTGCTCCTTGGTGGAATGATGAATGGTCTTTTCGAAAGGAGATCATAGTTAATTACGAAATGGTTGAGGGCAACCATGATAATTTCCCGGTTTTAGTTAAATTAGATGCAGATATTGATCTTTCAGCTCATGCTCAAGCTGACGGTGATGATATTGTTTTTACTGACTATTTTGGTAATAAATTGAGTCATGAAATAGAGTTGTATAATAGCGAGGATGGAGACCTTGTTGCTTGGGTAAATGTTAATAGCATAACATCAGAGTTAATCTTGTATATGTATTACGGAAACCTATCATGTAATGATCAACAGAATGTCCCAGGAACATGGGACAATAGTTACAAAGGGGTATGGCATCTGAATGAAAATCCCCTTGATACAATACCCCAGTATAAGGATAGCTCAAAATATGGGAATGATGGAACAGCATATAATATGGAAATTGAAGATCATGTAGTTGGTAAAATAAATTATGCTGCTCGACTTAACGAAGGATACAATAATCACCCTCAAGAATACATCGATTGTGGAAGTGATACTAGTATTAGAATTACTCAAGATATCACAATTTCTAGCTGGATTAATTGTGACACATTTATAAATGATAAATATTTCTATTGGTTATGCACAGATTATGGAGGTGCTGAATTTTATAGTTACATAAATCCAGGATGGTGGCAAGGCTATGATAGAATGGTATGGTTTAGAGATGAAATTTCTTATAATATTCATGATAAAGACGGGAGTTGGCCTCGAAATGGATGGCATTATTTTGTAATTACGGATGATACAACAACTACTAGATTATACATTGATGGCTATCTTCGTGAATCAGCTTTTAGTAGCCATGGATCTATTGGTAATTCACCTCTTCAAATTGGTTCGTGTGAAGGTCGAAATAATAATATGGACGCAGAGATTGATGAAATAAGACTTTCTAATAATATAAGAAATAATGAATGGATTTTCACAGAATACAATAATCAAAATAATCCTTTAGATTTCTCAAAAATTGGACCTGAAGAACCAGGTGTTTAAATAAATCTATGCATTTAATTGTAAAATTTAAAATACCATAAGTTATAATGAAATATGTTTGGGAGGAATGAAATATTGAATAAAAAACATTACTATAAGCAAGGTGTTTTAGTAACAATAATTTTTCTACTAATGATTAGTAGTACTATCTCGAGCACAGTAAGCTATTCTGAAAAATAGAATAAAAAAAATATTTTTACTGATGATGAAATAAAATCTGATGAGAACGTGCTGATTTCATGTAGCACCTATGGCACAAGAGAAATAAAATCAAAAGAAGTTGATATCCCAAGGTCTGAAGCAGAGAGCTTACTTGATAAAATAAATATGCTTGCTTATGACCCATCTTCAGCTAAGTCAGATCAATTACAACTTGAAATTTTGGAAATAGCCAAAGAATATAATCTGATACCAAAAGATACTTCATTGGATGATCTCAAACCTAGTTTTGTATCCTCCCTTTCAACAGAAAATTCTAAGAAAGGAATTATGCCAACAACAGGCATTAGAGGTACTGCAGCATTATGTAATTTTGCAACAACTGGCGAAGGATCACAGTTACCAATAATTATATTACCAAGACTAATTCCTATCTTACTAATACCAATTCCAAGGATATTTTTGCATTGGTCTTCTTTGGATGGTTATACTTCTTGCGGTAGCTATCTTACCGGTACAGGTTTTATTGCAGGTGGCAGGCAAACTGGTACGGCAATTGGATTTTGGGGTATTGGTTTCAGCGTTTTCCTCCCTCCTGTTATGGCAAATGGGTTTTTTGGTTATGCATTGTTTGCAACCTGCACTGCTGATTACATGGAGCCATGGCCACCAAACAACCCACCAATCATTTTAGATGAAAAACCTTTGGATGGAATATATGACATACCTGTTTCCCAATCTGAACTTAGCTTTAAAATAGAGGATAAGGATGGAGATAAGATGGATTTTTCTGTTAGAACTTTTCCCGATATTGGTTCTGCTGATGAATTTAATAAAAAGAACGGAATTTATACGATCCCAATTAATAATCTTGAACCAAAAAAATTTTATTCTTGGTCAGTTGAATTAACCGATGGGGTAGACACTATAAAGAAAGAATATTCTTTTATGACAGAGGAACTTCCATTTAATCCTTTCGATGAGGGTTGACAATATAGAAAAAAGATAAGTATTGATCATACAAAAGTTGAAGGGAATCTTGAAAATTTTCCCGTTCTTATAAGCACTATTGATGCAGATATCAAAACAAAGGCTCAGAGCGATGGTGATGATATTCTCTTCATGGATGACACGGGTATTGCAAATAAAATGTATCATGAGATAGAGAAATATGATGGTAGTTCTGGAGAGTTAATTGCATGGGTAAATGCTGATGATATCTCCCCTAATGAGAACACTGCTTTCTATATTTATTACGGTAATCCAAGTTGTAGCGATCAACAATTACCAGAATGGGTTTGGATACACATTACCAAGCAGTTTATCACATGAACTATGCAAATGGGGGATTAATCGATAGTACATCCAATGATATTGATTGCAACACTGTGTTAGGAAACCCCGCTTATCAACAATCTGGAAAAATGGGCTATGCTATCGATTTTGAAAAATCTGAGAGCCAGGCTTTTGAAGATGGCGATAACTTTGATGGAATGGATGAGTTAACGGTTGAAGCATGGATTAATCTTGAATCATATCACATTCTTCCCATTGTGTTATTCTTTCACATGAAGATGCCTGGTATTTTCGTATACATAGTGAGTTTGATGCTGTTCCTTTTGGGACTCATGGCGGCGTACATAATTCTATGGCTCTTGATAATATTAAGTGCCCTTTAGGGAACTGGTATTATATTGTTGGGAGTTGGAGTGACCCACTTAATAGAATGCAAATTTTCGGAAATGGAGAATTAAAAGATACTTATATTGAAACATCGAGTATGCCTAATTCAAATTATCATTTTACTATTGGTTATAAAGATGATTATGGTAACTATTATGATGGAATCATGGATGAGGTTAGAATTTCAAACATAGAGCGAAATTATAACTGGATTAAAACATCATATAATAATCAATATGAACCTAATTCTCTTATAAGTATTAGTCCTGAAGTAAATATCCCGTAATCTTTAAACAAAATAATTACAATCTAAATCGCCGATATCAAATAGATCTATATCTGAGTAATCTTCATCATTATCAAAATCGAATAATTTTATTAATTCTTTTAATATTTTCATATACTACCTTTGATTTTATTAAATGAATGTTGAACATGTTTAGAATGATATAACATTACCAAACATATCTAATAGAATAGTAAATAGCCAGAAATTCATCAGGCCTTTTACTATCCATATAAACTTCTCCTCTCTCAACATAATAATCGTGATACATTTTGTCAATATTATATTATAAACCTTTCTAGGAAAAAAGTCAAGTTGATAAAATTACAAAAATTAAAGATATACCAAATAATTAAATATTAATAAAACTATATAAAAAAATAATTAAGATATCAAACAAATGAAATACAATTTTATTTTTATATGCTATTTTCTATATAAAATAGATAGAGTCATGTTATAAAAAATTGTAATCATCTCTCAGCTTAATAGATATCATAATATTTTCTATGTCTAATTTTTGTACCAATATCTGTTTATAAGATAAGGAAAATCGCAACTTATATAAATAAGCTTGTTATTTACGATGGAGTGAGGTCTGGTGAGGACACGTTGAAGTGAATATTCCTCGATATAGAGAATAGATTGAATATTCACAATGGTTCACGGTGTGGACCTATATCTGTTTTTGCTGGACTTTATTGGAAAAAAATATGCAGAATAAAATTTAGGAGGAAATCTCAAATGAAAGGAAGTAAAATATTGGCTACTATAGTTGTTTTAGCAATGATTTTTTCAACTGTAATAGTCTTAGAGAGATTAGATGTTAAAGTTGTAGACAAGGCTAGTGCGATACCTGGTATTGACACCTGGGGATACACTACTGATGAATTAGAATATAATGAAGATAAAGCGGTTAATATAACAATAGATTGTAGAAACTTAACCGCTGATACAAGATATTATATCTATTATCCTAGATATTGGCGAACGGGAGCCTCTACCTATAATTTAACTTGGCGGCCTTATTTAGAGTCTAGTGTCCATAAAAGTTTCAAAGTCCCTGCAAGTGGAGCAAATACAACCTTAAGTAACATTATTCTCAATCGATCAGGAATATGGGCGTTTAGCATATCTTCTTACGGTGGGACTGATACAATTAAAGGTAATAGTTGGGCAAATTGGAACGCTACTGCTGATGGATGGTTTTGGGTTAATACTTCTACGATGCTTTCCTTAGCTGTATCGCCGGATGAGGTGTATTTTGGACAAAATCAGACTATTACACTAACTGTTAGAAAAGGAGGAGCGAGTTCGGCTTGTTGGATGGATATTAGGAGAGAGATAGGAGCACTTCCACCTATTCCCACCGCAAGTATAGGTAATTTTCCCCTCTTTGAAGCAGATGGTATATATTCATTTTCTTCAAATTGGCAAGGAGTAATGCAATGGGCTGGTAACTATAGCGTACTAGCTTTTTCAGATCTTGATGGTGATGATTCAACACCTAACTATCAATACCATAATGCTGGGTATAACAGTACATTTGGTGATAATCCTTCTATTTCAGCGGGATTTTATAATTATGCTGTTTGCGGTCCTTGGGATCCACCAGAATATAACTCGACATATTACGCCAACAAATTAGTACAGAATCCAGGTGAACCAACAACTTCAATTCCAGAGGGCAATCAAACGATGTATTGGGGATTTGATGGCCAAGTTAATATATCTGTCAAAAACTATGATGGCGAGAATATCTCAGGACTATCTATAAAAATATATAATAGTGATGATGAAGATATTACCTCAAGTGTAGATTATTGGGTTAGCAGACCAACTGGTGGTAGCCGTTATAGTTGGATTTGGATAAATAATTCCAATACTGCTACAGCAACTACCGGTGGTTGGGGAAGAGACGGATCTGGAGCCAAATTTGGTGTAAATGGTACGTGGTATGCATATATATGGAGCGACGTAGATGGTGATTTAAATACTTCAACTCGGACGGGTGAAGAATGGAATGCTACTGTTGAATGGACTGTAGCTTCTGCACCGGCCTCCCAATGGAAATGGATTGATGACGATGGAAGTCTTAGTAGCGATAATAGTGATGGTGTAATACCATATATTCCCGATATTACTCAACAGCCAATTAATCTGCAGTTTCAGATAATTAATGATGAACATCAATATTATGGAGATACAGCCACTTCAGATGCGTTGGCTCCAAAAGAGAAAGGAGAGAACATAACTATTTCTGGAGATGCATTGTTCCTTAGTGATAGAACCTTAGATAAATTACCTGGAGCTTCATATTCTAGTGGTACTTGGACTCTTCCGATAACTCCAACAATGGCAATGAATGGAGGAGAACTATTGTTTTCATGTAAATGGAAAGGTAACGGTACAGTTTCTACATCTCTCTCTATTGGTGGACCAAAATTAAACGGAACCATAGTCACGATTTCCCCATCTGAATTTACAATTGATGATAATGTTACAATAACGGTAACTGTTCACAACCAAGGCTATGCAATACCAAATGCCCAAGTTTGGTTGAATTATATATATGATTCTAATAGAACCTTGGTAACGGGCCCTGGTCAAATAGAATATAGAAATGGCGGCGGTTCATTTGATGGAGAATATGAATTCTTATTCAACAGAACTCAACAGACAACTAACCAAACCAACATTGATTGGGATGGCGATGGATCCATTGGTGACTCCAGCGCAATGGCACCGCGAAATATATCGGCATATGTTAAATATTATAGAGGCGGAACACCAACTTGGATTTACGGATATGCCAAAGCTACAATGAAACCTAGAAATGATTTTAAGGTATCAGTTGAACCCGATACAGTAATGGCTGGACAAAAAATTAAGAAAATCTACTTTAATACAACTATTATTGATGACACAGGTAATTCAACAGGCTGGCCCAAAGATACTGGCTTAAAGGTAAGGGTATATAATTCAACAGGTCATGATGTTACTGCAACAATAGGCAGTCTATCAACTAGTGATACTGATGGAATGGCTAACAAAACTGCAAGCAACGAATATTTCCAAAAACCAGGTACATATACTGTGCATGCATTCAATAATACCCATAATAGTGAAGGTTATAACGCTACATTTACAATTGTTCCTGTAGATGTTATGAGTTCCCTTTCTGAGTTTATCTGGGGAGTGGACGAAAACATTAGCTCTACATTTACTGTTACTTATGATGGCAAACCGATTAATGGTACCCTTAGGATTGATAACATGAGTGAACAAAGTACCTATAATAAAACATGGACAAACTGCTCATTTGCTCCAACAATCGGTTCAACTTCTGGAGGTGATGCAAGTTCTGTTAATTCATCAAAAGAAGTAAAAGTAACAAATGGCGGAGTTACTATATTTAACATTACTGCAAACAACTTATCAGAATATCTAAGCCAATCAACACCAAAATGGTATCATTACTCTATGCAGAACATTACTTTCTACTTCAAACCAGATATTGCAGGTAGTGCTTGGGCAAGAGCAAGTGGTTCTGTTCCTGTAAAGATTGCAGATGTCGATCCAACACCAAAATCATTAGTATATAATAAACCAGCTACATTAACACTTTCAGTAACTGGTCGTGGAACTGGATTAGGTGGAGTCTGGACAAGTATTATTATACCTGGTCTTACTGGAGAAATGAATACAACTACATCAGCTGACGGTAAAGCCACATTTTCATTTACACCACCTACAACTGGTAAAATAAAGATTAAAATTGAAAATAGAACATCGTCGACAGTTGTATATGTTAGAGCATGGGCTTTGTACCTTGATGTAGAAACACAGGCAAATGAGGGTATTACATTTACTGCAACTGTCAGAAATGGGTCTGCTGCCGGTGCAGCTGTCCCAGATGCAACAGTTACATTTAATAGGGTATCAAAAACAACAGATTCCAGTGGACAAGTTACCTTTGACGCACCATCGGTTGTTGCAACAAGAGAATATACTATGGTAGCAATGAAGGAAGGATTTGCTGAAGACTCTGAAATTATCTACATATTAAATATCCCAAGATTAATGATAGTAGTCCAAGGCGAAGTTACTGCAGGTGCAACATTTGATGTTATCATTGCAGATGACACTGGAAACCCAGTAGTAGGAGCGGTAATAACCGTCAATGAAAGAACTTACACGACTGGTGCAAATGGAATAGCTACAATAACAGCACCCTCAGAAGCAGGAGATTATATAGTAACAGCAACCTTCCCAGGATATACTGATGCAGAACCTTTAACAATTACAATAAAATCAGGTGGAATACCAGGTTTCGAGTTACTAACTTTAATTGCGGCAATTGGAGTAGCGTTTATACTCCTAAGACGTAAAAAACACTAAAGAGGGATTTAACCCTCTTCAATCTTTTCTTTTTAATTTTTTTAATAAATATTTTAATTAGAGTTTCATTTTAATATTGAAAATTTTATCAATTTAGACTTCTATTAAATAAAATACTTATTTTATTAATAAAATGTGTTTTTTAATATCAATAAAAGACATTTTGAAATACTTAGAAAATGTAAAATATATGTATTAAGCTTACATCTGAAAGGTGATTTTTATAAAAGCTGTAATTTTAGCTGCAGGTGAGGGAAAAAGATTGCGACCGTTTACAGAAACTATGCCAAAAGTAATGATTCCTGTTGCAAACAAACCTTTATTAGAATATGTTATAGATTCAGTTAAAAATAGTGGAATAAATGAAATTATCACTGTTGTAGGATATAAAAAAGAAGTTATTATGGAATATTTTAGAAATTATGAAGATATTGAAATAAAATATGTTGTACAAGAAAAACAGCTTGGAACTGCCCATGCTTTATTACAGACAAAGGAATATGTTGATGATACTTTTATCGTTTTATCTGGAGATAATATAATTGATAAGGCTAGTATTTCAAAGCTAATAAATGATAAACCAAAATTTTCAATGCTTATTAAAGAAAATCCACATACCTCAAAATATGGTGTTGTATTATTTGAAAAAAACGTACTTAAAGAGATAGTCGAAAAGCCTACTGAAGAAGTTGGTAGATTTATATCAACAGGCATATATAAATTTCCAAATTCAGTATTTGATAATATTGAAGAATTCTCTTCCCAAGGTGTTTACGATCTCTCAACAGTTGTTCAATCAATAGTTGACCGTGGAGAAAATATTAGTACCGTCACAGCAAACTCTTGGATGGATATCGTTTATCCATGGGATCTTATACATGTAAATGAGTCAATAATTCGTAATAATTCTGGTTCAACAAGTGGTATTATTGAAAAAGGGGTAACAATGAAAGGACCAGTTATGGTTGGTAATAATACCACTATCTATTCTGGTTCTTATATAGTTGGGCCAGTTGTTATCGGAGATGGTTGTGAAATCGGTCCTAATGCATGTATTTTTCCTACCACTACTATTGGTAACAATTCAGTTATTCGTCCTTTTAGTCAATTAAGAAACTCCGTTGTAATGAACGATGTACATATAGGTTCAAATTCGTACATATCACATTCAGTTATTGCAAGAGGAACTATTATAGGTCATAATTTTTCAAATATGTCTGGAAAAGCAACTATGGAAATTGAGGATGAATATAAAAAATTAGAAAAAATCGGAGTAATGATAGGAGAAAATTGTACAATAGAAGGTAGTGTTATTGTAGAACCTGGAATAACAATTGGGAGAAAATGCAATATTGGCTCAATTAAGAAAATCGTAAAAAACATTCCAAGCGAGAGTAAAGTGATGTAAATTGTGCGGAATAATAGGATACATTGGATTCAGAGAAGCAAGAAATGTATTAATCGATTGCTTAAAAAGACTTGATTATAGGGGTTATGATTCTGCTGGAATTGGAGTATTACAAAACGATATACAAATATTCAAAGAAGTTGGAGAAATCGAAAATTTGGAAAGAGAACTCCCCTTAATAAATGGAAATACTGGAATAGGGCATACTCGTTGGGCAACTCATGGTAAGGTCAGTGTAGAAAATGCACATCCTCAAACAGGATGCAATAAGAAAATCGCACTAGTGCATAACGGAATAATTGAGAATTTTAAAACTCTCAAAGAAGAATTAGAGAAAAAAGGACACAAGTTTCAATCACAAACAGATACAGAAGTAATTGTACATCTGATAGATGAAGAATATTCTGGAAATATTGAGGATGCGGTTTACAATGCTCTTAAAAAAATTAAGGGTTCTTATGCAATTACTGTCTTATGTAAAGATGATCCTGAAAAAATCATAGGTGCTCGAAAAGATAGCCCATTAGTAATAGGGGTTGGTGATAATGAAAACTTTATTGCTTCAGATATTACTGCTTTACTAAAATATACAAACCGAGTTATTTTTTTAGAAGATGGAGAATTGTGTGTAATTACTAAAAAATCAACCAAAGTCATCGATGAAAATAAAAATGAAGTTAAAAGGGATGAAGAATTAATAAAATGGGATTTTAGGGATGCTGAGAAATCAGGCTTCCCTCATTTTATGCTTAAGGAAATTTTTGAACAACCAGATGCTATTAATCAAACCTTAATGGGCAGATTATCTGAGATTGAACAATCTATAAGATTTCATGATAATGTTGAGGGATTATTGAAAGAAAATTACGAATCTATTCATATTGTTGCATGTGGAACCTCATATTATGCAGGTATGGTTGGAAAATATCTTATAGAAAATCTAACAAACTTACCTGTTTTTATCGATTTAGCTTCTGAATATCGTTACTTTGGAACAAAAAATAAATCGTCATTAGTAATTGGCATTACTCAATCTGGAGAAACTGCTGATACCCTCGCTGCCTTAAAACAAGGTAAAGAATCTGGTTGCAAGACGCTTGTAATATCAAATGTTATCGGAAGCACAGCTACAAGATTAGCAAATGGTTATATTTTGATGCAATCAGGGCCTGAAATTGGTGTTGCAGCTTCAAAGACTTTTACCGCTCAGATAATTGTACTTTTTTTAATTGCCTTAAAAATTGCAACTTTAAAAAATAAAATAGGATCAGACGAAATTTACAAACATATATTGAATTTAAAAGAACTGCCTCGACAAACAAGGGAAGTATTAGATAGAAGCAATAGTATATGCGAAATCGCAAAGAATATTAAAGATGCAAATACTGTTTTTTTCATCGGAAGAGGTTTAAATTATCCTCTGTCCTTAGAAGGAGCGTTAAAACTCAAAGAGATTTCATACATACATGCAGAAGGATTTGCAGCAGGAGAATTAAAACATGGTCCATTTGCCTTACTTACAAGCAATACACCTGTAGTTGCAATAGTCACTAGAGATTCTACTTATGATAAAATACTTGCTAATATTGGGGAGATAAAAGCTAGAGGTCCAAAAGTTATTGCCCTTGCAGATGATAAAGATACTGAAATTGATAAACATGCTGATATGGTGGTTAGATTCCCTTCAAATTCACAAATATCTTCTTGTGTTTCTGTGTCTGTTATTCTTCAACTTCTTGCATATCATGTGGCAAACCTAAGAGAATGTCCAATTGATAAACCTCGAAACTTAGCAAAGTCAGTGACTGTTGAATAAGGAGAAATTGAAAAATGAAATGTGTGGTTCTAGCTGCCGGTGAGGGTAAACGAATGCATCCTTTGACCTTTACTAGACCAAAGGTGATGCTACCAATAGCTAATAAACCTTTATTGGAGTGGAATCTGCTAAATGCTATTGATACAGGTTTGAAAGATTTTATATTTATTGTTAGTTATAAAAGTGAAATGGTGAGAAATTATTTTGGAAATGGCGAAACATGGAATGTTAATATAGAATATATTAACCAAGGAAAACCTCTTGGCACTGGGCATGCTATTGGAATTGTTGAAAAATTTGTGGACGATTTTATAGTATTATGTGGAGACACCATATTTGGCAAAAATGATATAAAAAATATAATAGAAAAAGACATAAGTATAGGCTTAGTGAAGGTAGAAGACCCTAGGGAATATGGAATAGTCGAAACAAAGGGAAATGAAGTTATTAAAATATATGAAAAAATGAGTCAGCCATTTTCCAATGTTATTAATGGTGGGATTTATCATTTTAATAAAAAAATTTTTAATTATATTAAAAAAACTAACAAATCCCCAAGAGGAGAGTATGAGATTACAGATTCAATAAACATGCTAGTAAAAGATGAAAATATTAAAGGTGTTTTTTTAAAAAGCTGGAGAGATGTTGTATATCCCTGGCATTTACTGGATGCAAATAGAGAAATAATTGAAAATATCAATGGAAAATCAGATGGACTAATAGACAAAAATGTGACCATAAAAGATAAATTGATTGTTGGGGATAATAGCAAAATATTGAGTGGAACATATTTAGAGGGACCAATTATTATTGGCAGTAATTGTAAAATCGGACCAAATTGTTACATTAGACCTTATACTTCAATTGGAAATAATTGTCATGTTGGAAATGCATGTGAAATTAAAAATTCAATAATTATGGATAATAGTAATGTACCTCATCAAAATTATGTTGGTGATTCTGTAATTGGATATAATTGTAATTTAGGTGCAGGTACTAAAATTGCTAACCTTAGACTTGATAAAAAAAATATTGATGTTGTTTTAAATGAGGAAAAAATCGAAACTGGCAGAAGAAAACTTGGAACCTTAATTGGAGATAATGTGCAAACAGGAATTAATTCCATGCTAAATGTTGGATCAATTGTGGGAAACAATGTTTTTATTGGACCTGGGGCCCAAGTATCAGGAGAAATTAAACCTAATGCAAAAATATTGTGAAGTTGTTAGAATTTTTTTACATATCTTTTTAAAATAATTAGTTAATTCACTACAAATGATTGCTAGAAAATCTACATTAATTATTTCTACAAATCTTATTGAGGCTGCATTAGCCTATGTTGCTTTGTTCTTTATCGCCCGTTTTATGGGTCCAGGAGACTATGGAATAATTGGTTTTGCTATAGGTTTTGTAGGTCTATTTGCCTTATTAAGTAATCTTGGTTATGATCAAGCTCACATAAAGCGGGTATCGGAAAAAAAAGATTTTGGTACATGTATTGCTACATTTATTGTAACAAAAATCGGTCTTGTGACCTTAATGTCGTTTACGACAATTGGGGCTATTTTTATCTGGAAATTTGTTTTAGGTAGAGGTTTTGAATCAAATATACATGAAACTGCAATATTTATTATTCTTGGTTACTTTATTTTAGAAAAATTATCAAGCATTTTTCAAGTTACTTACACAGCTGAAACAAAAATCGCTAAAGCACACATTCCAATATTTATTTCAACACTTACCAGAACCGGTGCAATAATATTTGTCGCAATGATGGGATTTGGTCCAATAGAATTAGCCTTTGCCTATGTTTTTGGCCATATTTTTTTATTTATAACTAGTTTATTACTTTTTAGAAAATATCCAATTAAGAAACCCTCGAAAGAATATTTTAAGGATTACTCTAGATTTGCCATGCCATTGATAATTGTATCTGCATCTGCTGCAGTTATGACAAATATTGATAAGGTTCTAATTCAACTATTTTGGTCATCTGAGGAAGTTGGATATTATTTTGCTAGCTTTAGAATTTGTGGATTTATTGTAGTTGCTGGGGCGAGTATCGGTCAAATACTTTTCCCTATGATTTCTGATTATCACTCAAAAAGAAATGTTAGGAAAATAAAAAACATATTATTTTCATCAGAACGATATATAAGTATGATAACTTTCCCTATGGTTATTGGACTAGTAGCATTAGCAGAACCCTCAGTACATATTCTTCTAAGTGGTAGTTTTTATCCTGCTATTGCTGTTTTTAGGATATTACCTTTTTTCGCTCTATTAAATGCTTTGATTATCCCATATAATTCTCAAATCTTAGGTATGAACAAACCAAAATTAGCCAGAAACAGGATACTAATTATGTTATTATTGAATGTTATATTAAATATTATATTAATTCCAAAAGATATTCAAATATTAGGAGTAAGGTTATTTGGATTAGGTGCTGCGGGCGCAGCTACTGCTACGGTTATATCATATTTATTTGGATTATCATATTATATATTAACAGCTAGGAAGTTAATAAATATCAAATTCAATTTAAGAATTTTACTTCATCTCTTTGCTGCATCAATTATGGGAATTATCATTTATTGGATCAATGATATTATTAATATTGGTAGGTGGTATGAGCTTTTTATTTTAGGATTAATGGGTTTGTTGATATATTTTGGTATACTAATTTTATTAAAGGAATTTAGAAAACAAGATTTCAACTTTATTTTAGATACACTAAATATTAAAAAAATGATAAATTATATTTTTAAAGAAATTAAAAGACATTAACTAAATTTCTTGACAAAATCTTTAAATAGGTAAAAATTAAAAACAACTTTTTTTATATTAAATTTAATTTTTTTTGTATAATAATTAATTAAATGAATCTTGTATATTTATTTTATCAATGTTTTAAAAGTAACTTTACTTCATTAAGATTATTTGGCATTACTATACCATTGTTTTCAAATTCATTATGCCAAAATTGTTTCAACTTAGGATTGTTCCAATCCCATAGATTCATTAGTGAAATAACTATAGCATTGGTTTTTATTTTTGCCGAAATAAGAGAACCTGAATAGTAACCTATTATATATTTCCAATCATGCTCCATTAGAGTTTCTGCCATTATTTGAGGTGGTAAAATGGCTTTTGATTTTGACATCTTCCCATATAATTTTGTATCCCTAGGATGCGATTTTATTATAAATAGATCATTAAAATTGCTCTCTAATACATTGAATAAATTATCAGTTAAATCTATAATTTTTTTTTCATCATCAACAACAAAACTTAGATCTTGTCCTAAAAATAATATTTTTTTATTGTTGAGAAGTTGATGATCAGTTGAATATTTTTTATTTAATTTCAAATTAGGTTTGTATTTAATTATTTGCATAGGAAATGAATTTCTTTTTAACTCCCATACTGGCAATCCTGATTTATTAAGAATAAACACATCTACATCCAAAAATAACTTTGCAAAAAATGTCATAATATAAGCTCTGATACTGCGCTCTTTTTTAAATGTCCAAGACCCATCATCAAAATTTGGTGAATAATTTCCTTCTCTTAAATAGAAATATATTTTATTTCTTTTAGAAAGTTTTTTAATAAAACTAAAAAAGACAACAGACCATGAGGTAAAAAAAACGTATATTTCATCATTAATAATTTCTTTAAATATTCTTTTATACTCTAATTTAGCTCTAATTATATTGAAAAAAATTTTGTGTTTGTTTTTAGATGTTATTAAATTTGGATGAACTTTTGGTACTATTACTTCTGATTTGGTATGTTCTTTAAAAAATGGTGCGAGTTCATCGGTAGTTATTATTTTTACTTTTCTGAACTTTTTTTCTTCTATTAATGGAAGTGCACTGTAGAAAATCTGATTTGGAGCATTAACAAAAAGAACACTCATGAATAATCACCATTATTTTATTTTATACATTGATTAGTAATTTTATTTTTTAGCCAATTAGAAATATCTGTAAAATTTGAATATTGTCGTACATCTAAATTATCGAAATTTTCCACATTTTTCCTTGCAATAAAATTTAAGCCTGTTTTTTGAGCAATTTTATAATCTTTGATCATATCTCCAATATATAGAGCTTCTCCAGGTTTAACATTTTCATATTCAAGGATATTTTTTATAAAATCTATTTTATTGCCCGGAGGGCTTCCAAAAATTCCTTTAAAATATTTTCCTAAACTCCTTGCCATTATAATTTTATTTATTTCTGCTTGGGGAGTAGCAGATATAATATACAATGGAATTTTTTTATAAAAATTATTTAAAAAATCCGTTACACCGGATACAAAAGGACAATTTACAACTTTTTTAAAAACTAGATTAGAAAATTCTCTGCCAAGTTTTGATTCAACCTCTTTTGAATATTTTTTCTTCAAAATATTCTCATAGATATATTTAAATTTTACATACCTAGAAATAGCGTTATTTTTTATATGATAATTCATAATTTCATCCAAATAATTGGGATAATTGATAAAAAGATCTTTGAAGGCTTGAGTTTTTATTTCCACTGACTCTACAATTACTCCATCGAAATCCAAAATTACTACTTTTATCAATAATATACCCCATTTTTTCAATTCAAAAAGCTTGATCTATTAAAAGTAAGATTTCCATTGAGTTTTTTAAAATATATATTATCATTTGGTTAACCTTTTAGTACACTAAGTAAATTTTCAACTGATTCGATTTCCATTTGTAATCTTGATTCCAAAGCATAAGATCCAATATGTGGTGTAAGAACAATATTTTCCAGATTAATCAAAGGTCCACGATAAGGTTCATGTTGGAAAACATCAACAGCAGCTCCCTTCAAATGATTTTTTTTTAAAGCATCTAATAGAGCATTTTCATCAACCACCCCGCCCCTTGATAAATTTACAATAAATGCACCTTTCTTCATTGTAGCTATCTCATTTTTCCCAATAAGATACTTTTCTTTAGGTTCGTGAGAAACATGTATGCAAAGAATATCACATTTTTTTATCATATCTGTGATAGGTACTAATGAAATATTTGTTTTTTTCAGCCAATTTTCATCTGGAGAGATGTCATAACCTATTACTTTTGCATCTAATTTTAGTAATAATTCTGCAACTGATCTGCCAATTCTTCCAAGTCCTAAAATACCTACTGTTTTATCTGCTAATAAATTGCCCATTTCCTTATTCCACATTCCATTTCGAATAGCTCTATCTCTTGCAGATATCTGTCTTAAAATATCATAAATTAAACCAATAGTTAACTCTGCTACAGCTTTTGTTGGTCCATATGGGGTATTTTTTACAACAATTTTCAGTTCCTTTGCTTTTTCCAAATCGATGTTATCAATGCCTGACCCACAACGACTGATACATTTTAAACCTGGAAGGGATTCTAAAACTATAGAATTTAGAGATTCAACACCTGCAATTATTCCAACACAATCTTTACCAAGATTAATAACTTCATCAGTTTTTAACTTTCTACCAAATGTATTAAGAATAACATCAAAGTTATTTTTCTTTATCATATCCAGCGGTTGAGTACCACATTTTCCAAAACTTGATGGTGAAATTAGAATTTTTTGCTTATTCATAGTCATTTAATTTTTCCTCAATAACTAAATTTTTTTTGCAGCTATTCTAACATGAGAGCTTAGTTTGAATTGTTGTAAAAATTCTTGGAATGAACGATGTGCAGATTCTGAACGACTGTTAATAAGATACGAAATAAAACGAGGTACTTTAATATCTTTATTCTTCTCAATAGCATTTTTTACTAGTTCTATATCTAACTGACCTGGAGTACTTAACTCAATAATTTCAAAGCCTTGTTTTTCGAGTAACAATGCAAGTGATTCTATTGAAAGTATATTGATACGATCGGGTGGGTAGATACTTTTTGAGTAATTCCAAAGGACTTGAAGATCAAAACCACTAATACATGAGGTAGTAAGAAACAACAATCCGTCCTTATTTAATATTTTATTTAATAATTTTAAAAATTTTTCCGGATCAAAAACTCGATCTAAAACCCCAAAAGCACATGCTACATCGCTTTCAACTTCATCTGATATTTCATCTAAACCTTGATCAATAATTTTTAATCCTTTTTTCTCTGAAAAAGTGTTAGAAATAATTCTGTGGGGGTTTATAACTGATATCGATTTAAAAATATTGGACAAATATATTTCATAAATAAAATCATGACTCATTGGACTGATTGAGATAAAACTATTTGGACTGGGTAAATATTCGTTTGTTAGATTTGATATCCACATTGCTCTTGGTCTTGATAAATGTTCCATTCTATCTTTTTGTGTTTTTTCAACTATGTTGGAATACCAAAAATCTAAAGCTTTCGATTGAGAATAATAATTGGAAATTAGTTTTTCAGGAGGTCTTGGTGACACATATAAAGTATTACATTCTTTACATTCTACATAGTTAAAACAAAATTTTTTAAAAGCCTCCTTTTTTTTCCTATTTCCACATGCTGGACATGAGACATCAATCAATTTATCTTTGTTAACCAACAAACGCTTTACCTCGTTTTGTGTAATTTCTAAATATTTATCAAACAAATCTGATGGCCAAATTTCAAGTTCCCTTACATCATCAATCATTACAACTTGTCTCATTTTTTCTCCTCATTCATAAACTAATTTATTTTTAATCCATTTAGAATCAGCAAGGTATATATTAAAAACCAACTCCATTGTCTTCAAGGCATCTAATGATGATCCTACCGTTACATTTTTTTTATTTTTAATGCAATCAACAAAATCATCTATTTCCCGATTCCAGGATTTATCTTGATTAAAATATGTAATGTTCTCCTGAGGATTTCCAATTGCAAAACTTTCATTTTCAAATTGTTTTTTAGCAGTTACTAAGCGTTCACCTTGACCATAGCTATGAGTTGAAGATAGAATCCCATATAAATTTATATATCCCTCATCTAAAGAAATTTCAAGCGAGAATATATGTTTCCACTGAGTTGATGATGAATGTAGCATAGCAATCTGATTATTATTATTTCTTAAAATAGCAAAAGCATCATTTTCAACATCTAGATTCCAGTGGGTATTGGAAATAAAACTCTTAATATCTTGGAAATCACCACAAAACATTCTAAATAAATCGACCATATGAATACCTTGATCAAGAAGAATACCACCACCTGCAATATCTTTGTTACTTCTCCAAATATCTTGAAATTCATTACCACCAGATTTACCATAAATTCCCCGCATCCAAATTATTTTTCCAAATCGCCCACTATCAATTATTGATTTTGCTTCAATAACACTATCATGATAACGATGATTAAACCCAAACTTTAACTTTAACTCATTATTTTTCTTCTCAGCATTTATTATATTTCGAATATCTTCTAAATTTCTTCCAGGTGGTTTTTCACAAAAAACATGCTTACCTTGATTTAAAGATGATACTACAATTTCAGGTGAGAATTTATTTGGAGTACAAACAAAAACTGCATCGATATCTTCTTTTATTAAATCCTGATAATTATTAAAAATTTTATAATAAATATCTTCGTTTTGTTCTTTGTATGAGACATCACAGATACATGTTAATTCTAAATCTGAATTACTTTCAATAACTTTTTTTCTTATTTTTCCCATCTTTCCAAAGCCGATAATACCGACTTTAATTTTCTTAGCCATGATATCCTCAATAATTGAAATTGATTTTTTAATTAGCTTATAAAAATCTTTAATTATTAAATATCTCTAGTGGTATCCATAATTTCTTTACATTTCTCCCCAAGCATTATATTATCTACACCAAGAGCAAGAAACCGATAACCAATGTCTCTTTTTTTCTTTATTATTTCTCTATCAGGATGTACTATATGATATCCAGGAAATTTCTTATTTTTCTTAGCGACAGTCAATACCTTTTTTTCAATATTTTCTATTTTCCCATAGTCAATATCTTTACATGATTTATTCAATGATGCCGATAAATCATAAGGGCCTAAGATGTAACCATCAACCCCCTCAGTAGATAAAATTTCTTCGATGTTATTGATAGCATCAATATGTTCTATTTGCACAATTACAATAGAATTTTTATTTATCTTTTCCATATATTGTTTAAATTCAAATCCATATCCTTGTGCTCTAGCAAGACCAACACTTCTATTGCCTAAAGGAGGATATTTGGCTGCCCTCACTGCTTTAACCGCATCAGATTTATTATTTACTTGTGGAACAATTACTCCAAAAAAACCAGCATCCATACATCTTGCAATTAACCCTTCATCATTTGAAGTAATTCTTACTAATGGAAAAATATTATTTAACTCTATAGATCTAATCATATTTTGAAGTTCTTGAACTCCAATTATGCTGTGTTCCATATCTATTACTAAAAATTCAAATCCGGCATATGACATTATTTCTGGTATTGATGGATTTCCTATGGTAATCCAACTTCCAAGAGTTAGTTCATTTGATTTAATTTTCTTAATAAAAAACTCATCCATTTTAATCACTTTTTCTGATCATAATATCGAGTTTCGTATTTATCTCTTTTAGCATTCAACACTGCCTCTGCTAATCGAAAATCTTCTTCCGTATCAATATCAATTGCTGAAAAATATGATAATTTATAATATCCAATTTTGTCTCCATTATGGCCAAACATTGCATTTTTATTTTTTTCATAATTTCTTAAATAAGTACTAACTTTAAATCCAGCCAAACCTGATGTTAAAATTAATAGTGGTTCAAGATCTTGGGATTTCTTTTTTCCTTCATTCAAACTAAAATTTACAAATTGATTTTTATAAACACATTCAATTTGTTCCTCTTTAACTGAGTAAAAAACGTCATAATTATTTTTTACCAGATTTTTTACAAAATTTGAAATATCTTTTTTTGTTAAAAAAGGAGAGGTAAGTAATAATTGGACAACATAATCACTTTTTACATTATTAATAAAATCATAAATAAATTCATTACTCGTAATATCATCTTGTGATAATTCAATATTTCTCTTATAAAATTGTATCCCATTAATCTCAGCAATATTCTTAAAAATATCATAAGATGAATTTAAATATATTTTATTTAAAGGAAAAACTTCTTTTGCGGTATCTATTACATACTGGATTAAAGGTTTTTCACCAAGCATTCTAAGGGCTTTCTTTTTTATCCTTTTGCTTCCTAATCTTGCAGGAATCATACAAATTACACACATATTAACTTCCAACTACGTCCTCTAACCTTTTTCTTTTAAATACCTCTAATTTACCTCCAACAGTTGAATTTATTATTTCTCTACCTTCATCTTCAAATGCATTTCTACATATTTCATAAGCAGAAAAAAGATATGAAATTCCCCCAGTGACTCCTTTACCATCTACATTTTCAGTCATTAAATTGTCAAATCTATGCATACCGCTGTAATCAGAATCACACCCCAACAAATATACTTGTTTAAATCCTAAATAAAAAGCAATTTGTATACTTTGAATTACTACAGTTCCACCGCTAAAAACTCCTTGAGTAATATCTCTACTAAATTTATTCCAGATATTCATTGAACCAAGATGTCTTAATACGATAGGTTCTAAAGCAGCATCAGATGAATAAAATTCCTTTTTTTTCAAGTATCTTTGACCTGCATGCTCTGCAAGAAACAATGTTGTATCTAATTTTAATAATGGTTTATAATGCACCTCAAATAATTTACCATCCACAACTGCCCAGTAATCACATGATATGTCAAATTTTTTTAATCCACGATAAAGAGTATTTACTCCAAACAATATTTCATTTTTAATTAAGGAAAAATCAGTTTTATTTAGGGATGGGCCGCTACCTATTATAAAACACCTTTCGCCTTCATGTTTATTGTGCAGTCTTTTAATTTGTTCATTATATTTATCAAACTCTTTGTTAAAACGATAATCATATGCTATTCCCAATGCAGTCCTGATTTTCACAACTTGTGTGGGCAATTTTATCTTTCTTCCAAATTCTTCCTCAAATGTTTGGACATCTTCAAACATAATGTTACTCTTCTAATATTTTTTTCAATTCATCAAAATTTTCAGGAATTAGCAAACCTTCGTCTTTTAATCTTTTTTCCCAATAATTTTTTAGCTCGATATTACCCCATTCAAACAAATGAAGCAGTGATATTACCTTTGCATTAGTTAGTTTTTTAGCAGATATAAGTGCTTCTGAATAATATCCGATAACATATTTCCAATCATGCTCCATTATTGATTCAGCAAGTATGTAAGGCGAAATTATATGTTCAGATTTTGCCATATTACCATATAATTTTTGCTCTCTTGGATGGGGTTTTATAACATATGAATCATTCAAATTATTATCAAAAATATCCATTAAATTATTAGTCACTTCAATAACACTTTTTTCATCAGCCCCTTCAATATCTACATTATCCCCAATAAAAATCGTGTTCTTCCCCTTTAAGAAATCAGTATTTGAAAAATATTTGTTTACAAAATTGCGATCTACACTAGTGGTTACAATTTTCATGGGAAATGAGTCTCCCGGTAATAGCCATACTGGTGTATTCTCCTTTGTTATTATATTAATTTTTAATCCCAAAAATATTTTTGAAAAAACCTTCATTATATATGCTCTTAAACTTTTTTCTTCTTTATACATTTTGTAAGAATTTTGAGGATCCCTGTAGAGAAAAACTTTATTTCTTTTTGATAATTTTTTAACGTAGCTAAGAAATAGGACTGCCCAAGCTGTGAAGAAAAAATATATTTCTTCGTGTTCAATATTTTTAAAAATTCTCCTATATTCTAATTTTGCCCTTATTAAATTTGAAAATATTTTATGTTTATTATTACGAGTTATTAAATTTGGATGAACATTTGGTACAATAACCTCTGCTTTAGTATGTTCTTTAAAAAAAGGGGCAAGCTCTTTTGTAGTTACTATCAGTAATTTGTCAAAATTTTTTTCTTCAATTAATGGTAATACTCTGTAATAAATTTGTACTGGAGCGATAACAAAAAGAACAGCCATTACTTCACCAACTAATTTAATAAAATGTAAATACCGAACAATCAATTTGTCAAATTTGATTGTTTACTTGATAACAATGTTTCTACATTTCTAAGTTTTTTCTTCACCTTTAGTTCATCTTCAGTAACTCTTTTTATTCCATCACCTAGCCAGATATTCAATTTATCAAGGTCTCTAGATAATCTTCTCATGCCTGAAAATTCAATACTTGCTGCTTGATCAGTACCCCACATTGCACGATCTAAAGTTATATGTCTTTCAATTACTTTTGCACCAAATACAGCTGCAACTAGCGTGGCAGAAATACCTAGTTCATGACCACTGTAGCCTATCACATGATCTGGATAATCTATTTGCAATTTTTTAATATAGTTAAGATTCAATTCTTCATCTTTTGCGGGGTAACTAGAATTGCAATGAAGTATTACAAATTCTGATTCCTCTAGAACGTTAATTGCCTGTTCAATTTCATTTTCAGTACTCATTCCAGTTGATAAAAATAGTGGCTTTTCTAGTGACTTTAGCTTTAATAATAACTCTTTATTTGTCAAATGAGCTGATGGAATTTTATAGCAAGGGGTATCAAATTTTTCTAGAAAATCTATGCTTGGTAAGTCCCAAACTGAAGCAAACCAAACAATATCTTTATCCTTACAATACTTATCAATTTCAGAAAATTGCTTATCACCAAATTCCATCTTTTTTTTGTATTCTAAATATGTCATTTCTCCCCATGGTGTCTCCTTTATCCTATCTTTTTCCGACTCAGGAACACACAGTTCAGGTACTTTTTTTTGGAATTTAACTGCATCAAATCCACAAATTTTTGCTAAATCAATCATTTGTTTAGCAATTTCCAGTGATCCATTATGATTAATTCCAATTTCTGCAATTTTAAAAATCGGCCCATTTCTTGAAATTTCTTTATCTCCAATTATCATGTTTCACCTCTAATTATGTTGCTAATATCTCTTACGAATCCTCTACCTCCTTCATAGTTTGAAATATAATTGCAAACTTTTTTTACGCTCAGCTGCGCATTATGTGGACAACATGAAAATCCGACCTTTTTTAATACCTCAAGATCAGCCACATCATCCCCACAGAAGCACACCTCAGAGTCTTTTAATTTGTATTTCTTTTTAATTTTATTATATATTTCTAACTTATTTTTAACACCTAAATAATAATCGGTAATATTTAATTTTCCCATCCTTTTTTTAACAACTTCTGAATTTTCTGAGCTTATTATTGATATTTTAAAACCCTTTTTTAGTAATAATTCTATGCCTTTACCATCCAGTCTTGAAAATTTTAGTAGTTCATCCCCATCTTTATTTAAATAAACCGTTCCATCTGTAAAAACACCATCCACATCAAAAATTATTAATTTTAATTTTGAAAGAATTTTTGAGGAAAAATTAATATCTTTTATTAGTGGAAATATTCTATTCAAAAGTCCAAAATCTTCAGGTTCATCTATTTCAAATGAACGTTTCTGTGGCATTACATAAAGACCAATTTTTCCACAAAGTCTGTTTTTGTTTTTTATTAAATCTTTTTTACTTATTATATAAATTGCACCGTTTTCTCTGTACAACTTTTTCATGTCTTGTCTTCGTGGTCTTTTTTTATAATCGTAATTATTGGATGTTCCATTTTCATCCCATAAAAAACCACCACAGAAAAAACCACCTGTGTTATCACAAACAGATAGAACTGAATTAAATTTTTTTGAATTATACAATTCAATTGCACCGTCAATATCTTCTTTTTTTGTAAGAGGTGAGGTGCATTGGAGAAACACAAGAACATCAAAATCTACATTATTTGCAAAATGAAGTAGAACATCTTCACTACTTGTATTATCTTTTGATAGTTTTATAGGTCTTTTAATAACTGTCGCTCCATATTCTTGGGAAACTCTTGCAATTTCTTCATCTTCAGTAGAAACATAGGTTTCAGAAACGTAATTAGAGGCTAAAGAAGAGTTGATAATGTATGAAATCAAAGGCTTTCCATCCAATAATTTTATATTTTTTCTTGGAACTGCCTTACTACCTCCTCTAGCAGGTATGACAGAAACGATTTTCATTACCTTCTCACCATCATTTTTAGAATTTTTAATATAATAATTTTTAATCTAATTACTTACTTTTTTACAGCTACTTTGTAATAAATTATTTTTATACCATTTTATTGTTTTGCTTAAACCCTGTTTAAAATCCGTGGTTGCTGTAAATTCAAATTCATTTTTAGCTTTTGTAACATCTAATTTTCTTCTTAATTGACCTTCTGGCTTATTTTTATCAAATATAATTTCTCCTTTGAAATCAACGATATCTGAAATTAAATATGCTAAATCTTTGATCTTTATTTCATCTCCTGTTCCAATATTTACCGGGTCTGGTTTATTGTAATTTAAGGTAGCCAAATATATTGCTTCTGCAGTGTCTTTTACATAAACAAATTCCCTGCTTGCTTCTCCACTTCCCCAGACTTCAACGGATTTTTTATTATTGAGTTTTGCTTCATAGAATTTAATGATTAGAGCAGGGATAACATGAGAATTTTCAAGACTAAAATCATCTCTGGGACCATACAGATTAATTGGCAACAAATGAATAGCGTTAAAATCATACTCTTTGTTATAAGCAATACTTTGAGCAAGCAAAGATCGTTTAGAAAGTCCATATGCATCGTTTGATGGAACAGGATATCCATTCCAAACATATGATTCCTTAAATGGAACAGGTGTTACTTCAGGATATTCACAAACACTGCCTATTCCAACAAACTTTTTTACATTATTTAAATACGAGTAATGAAGAATCAATGTATTCATCATAATATTGTTGTAGTATTGTTTTGCTGGATGAGTACTACTATATTTTATACCACCCACGTCAGCTGCAATATGAATTACAACATCAATTTCTGTATGGTTTGCAAATAATCTTTTTATATCTTCTTCCCTTCTTAAATCATAATCTTTACTAGAAAATTTAATTATATTTTCGGCACCCTTTTCTTTAAAAATTTCAACAGTATGACTTCCCAAAAAACCATGACCACCTGTTATTAGAAAAGTATCTGATTTAATGTCAATAGTGGCCAAATTTAATCCCTCTTTAAATCTTCCTGAACCATTATTTTTACCAATTCTTTAAAGGTAATTTTCGGCTCCCATCCAAAAACTTTTTTTGCCTTTGAATAATCCCCGCATAATCGTTCAACGTCAGTGGGTCTGAAATACATCGGATCAATTTCTACAATTGTTTTTTTCGTTCTGGTATTGATGCCTTTTTCTTTTACCCCTTTTCCTTGCCACTCTAAATTGACCCCTATTTCATTAAATGCAAGCTCACAAAATTCCTTTACAGAATGCTCTTCATTCGTAGCAATAATAAAATCCTCAGGGTTTTTTTGTTGTAGCATTGTCCACATAGCTTCAACATATTCAGGTGCATAGCCCCAATCTCGTCGAGCGTTAATATTCCCAAGATAAAGTTTATCTTGTTTTCCAGCATGAATATTTGCAACTGCCATTGTGATTTTCCTTGTTACAAATGTTTCCCCTCTGCGGGGTGACTCATGATTAAATAAAATACCATTACATGCAAATATATCATATGCAGCTCTGTAATTGTTTGTTATCCAATAAGAAAAAACCTTTGCGGCTGCATAAGGACTTCGAGGATTAAACGGTGTAGCTTCAGTTTGTGGAAATTCTTTTGCCTGACCATACATTTCGCTACTAGAGGCCTGATAAAATTTACAACTGACTTCACGCTCTTTAATTGCATCGAGCAAACGTAATGTTCCAATTGCATCAACTTCTGCAGAATATTCCGGAACATCAAAAGAAACCTTTACATGACTTTGTGCAGCAAGATTGTATATTTCATCTGGATCAATTAATTCTACCAACCTATTTAGATTGCTGGAATCAGTCATATCACCATAATGAAGAATAAATCTCAAATCTTCTTCGTGTAAATCCTGATATATATGATCAATTCTGTCTGTTTTAATAATACTAGATCTTCGTTTTATACCATGAACTTCGTATCCTTTTTTCAACAAAAATTCAGCAAGGTAAGAACCATCCTGTCCTGTTACACCAGTTATTAAAGCTTTTTTCACACAATACTCCTCCTACCCAGAATAATATCTGTATGGCTATATTCTATTTAAAAGATTGTCCTCAAAGTATTTATCGTAAGATGAAAAGGATATTTTTTTGGAATTTTCAATGGCATTTTTTTGCAAATCAATAAGTTTTTTTTCGTCGTCAATAATTTTAACTAATTTTGATTCTAAATCCTTTGAGTCTGAATATTTTATTGTTGAATTTGTAAGTTCATCCATTAGATTAAATCTTTCAGGAATTACCAAAGGTTTTGCATATTGTATTGCTTCAAAAATTGCACCTGATGCTTTTGACAGTCCAAAGGTTTCCTTCCAGGTTCCTAGACTTGTTGAATCTAGCTTAATAGGTGCAATTACAATTGTGCATTCATTTAGTGTTTTATCATATTTTTTTTCAGGGACAAAACTTTTAAAAAAACAAACATTAAAACCCTTATCAACTAAATCTTGGCATCTTTTTAGAATGTCTTTACCGTAAGAACCTGTAGATTTCCCAAGTAAACACAACGAGATTTTTTCCCCATACTTTTCAAATAGACGTTCAAAAGCATCCATTATTGCAGTATGGTCTCTTCTTTGTTCTATTACTGCACCAGGTACTACGAATTTTATTTTATTTGAGGTCTTTAACAATTGTATTTTTTTGTTTTCATCAAATAAAATAAAAGGAATTGTGTACACGTCCTTTTTGTAAAAATTATTATTTTTAATATAATCTTTTATAGGGGGATAAACGACGTTTATTCCATCAAATTTTGGCAAAATAATTTTTTGAATAATTATTGAACTAATTAAGGTATCAAGCGTTCGAAAGGGTTTTTTAAAATCCAATGTCAATTTTTTATTTAACCAAGTGTTTGCATCATGAACAGTTAAAATCATTTTACAATTTGGTTTAAATTTAAAATAATGAGGTAAGTCCTTTAAACTTTCCTGAATTGTATTAATAAATAAAAGGTCAATTTTATCATTACAAATTTTTTCGATTCTTTTTAAAAAAGAATTAATACTTTCTTTTTCTTCTTTAATAATTATTGTGTATTGATCTTTATTATCTAAATGACTCTCAATTAATGAATAAATTTCTTTGGTTGTAAAAAGAGTAACGTGAGTTTTTTTTGTATTAGCTATTTTTGCGAGAGTGTAGAAATAAATTGAATGATAATGATATTCCAATAATCCAATTTCTTTTTTTTCTACATTATTTTTTTGATTCATACATCTCCAATTTATAGTTTTTGCACTGAGGACCAATTAATATTCAATACTTAACTTTTATTCAGGGTTTTTATTTTCCGTATTTTGATAAACTAATGTTAGAAATAGTTATAATTAAGAATCCTATTTCTTGCCTGCAATGAAAACCAGCGTTGTAATAATAACTAGAAATGCAGAATTTTACATTAAGGATTTACTTGATAGTCTAGTTACCCAGGTGAAAAAACCACATGAGGTTATTATTACAGATGCTGAAAGTTCTGATAATACTAGAAAAATTGTTGAAGGTTATTCTAAAAATTACGATATTATTAAGCTTTTTATAAAACCTGGAACCCGTGCTGAAGGAAGAAATTATGGGGCCTCAAAAGCAACTGGTGATATTGTTTCATTTATTGATGCAGATGCAATTGCAAATGCATTTTGGATCCAAGAAATTGAAAATGCAATGAGTAAAGCAGATGTAGTGGCAGGCAAAGAAGTGCGTTTTGGACTTGAGGGCTTTGGTACTTTACCTCGAGTGGAAATGATTCATAATGGTACAGATATTACCTATCCAAGTGTTAACCTTGCATACAAAAAAGATGTTTTTGATGAAATAAAAGGCTTTGATCCATGGTTTAAAGAAGCAGAGGAGGTTGATTTAAACTATCGAGCAGTAGATGCAGGCTATAAATTAATTTTTGACGAAAATGCAATAGTATATCACAGGGCAAGAAGTACCTTATTTGGGTTTATTAAACAATCTTTTTGGTATGGATTTGGTAGAAAAGAGCTAACTTTAAGACATGGAAATTTATGGTCTTCATATTCACCAATAGATATGGTAAAAATTAATCCCGGTGAATCGATATGGAAAATATTGAGATTGTGTATTGCTTTTTTTGGTTATACATTTTGTAAAATCGCTGGTAAAAGAACAGAAACTAAAGAAAAATTACGTAAATCAACTGCAAGCGAAAGATAGATTTTTTTGGGAAAAATTTAAGTGATATTTGTTTATCTACTCTGAATAGGTCATTGCAAAACATCAGCTCTGCTTTTAAATATGGGTTACATTAATTACAGGCAGGGATTATTAAAAATTTAGAGGTAACAATTATGAAATATTTTGTAACCGGCGGTGCAGGATTTATAGGTAGTAATTTGGTTGATAAATTGTTAGAGACAAATCCTGAGAAGATAGTATCAGTTGACAATTTTAGAACGGGAAAATCAACCTTTATTGAAGCTCAAAAGGCCAAAAACAATTATCAGTTTATTAAAATGGACATAAAAAAGGTTGAATCATTTCCAATTGAATCCTTTGATTGGATTTTCCATTTAGCAGCAAATGCAGACATTCGTGGAGGGTTACAAAACACACGTGTAGATTTAGAGGAAAATGTAATTGGGACTCATTCAGTGCTTGAGTTCATGCGGAAAAAGGACATTAAGAATCTAGTTTTTGCATCTAGTTCTGCATTGTATGGCGAAACAGATGTTATTCCAACTCCTGAGGATTTGCCAAATATTCAGCCAATATCGTTTTATGGGGCTAGTAAAATTGCAGCTGAGCATTTCATTTCTTCTTATTGTTTTACATATGGGATGCAATCATGGATGTTTCGTTTTGCAAATGTTGTTGGTAAAAGAAGCACTCATGGAGTTATTCCAGATTTTATTAATAAACTACATAATAATCCTAATGAACTAGAAATTCTTGGAAATGGACTGCAAACAAAATCATATTTTGATGTAAGTGATTGCATCGATGGATTAATAAACATACCAAAAGCAGACAAAGACATTGTAGTTGAGGCATATAATTTAGCAAATGATGAGACAATTAAGGTAAAGGATTTAGCTCCAATTGTTGTAGATGAAATGGGACTTTCCAATGTAAAATATAGATTCACTGGTGGGGATCGAGGATGGGTCGGAGACGTACCTGTAACAGTCTTATCTTTTGAAAAGGCAAGAAAACTTGGTTGGAGAACAAAAATTAGTTTAGAGGAAGCTGTTAGAAGAACAGTTAGATATCTTCTTGATGGAGAATGATAATTTCAAAAACCCCTTTTAGAATTAGCTTTGCAGGCGGAGTTTCAGATATAAAGGATTATTATAAAAATAGTTATGGCTCGGTTGTAAGCACAACTATTGATAAATATATTTATGTAACTGTCAACCGAAAATTTGACAATAAAATTCGGGTTAGTTATTCAAAAACAGAGATTGTTCCCCATGTAAAAAATGTAAAACACCCAATAGTTAGGGAAGGTTTAAAGCTAACAAATCTTGATGGTGGCATAGAAATAACCACAATTGCTGATATTCCTGCAGGAACTGGTTTAGGCTCTTCAAGTGCTTTTACTGTAGGGCTACTTAATGCATTGTATGCCTATAAAGGTGAACATAAGGGTTCAGAAACACTAGCTGATGAAGCTTGTATAATTGAAATAGACATTTTAAAGGAGCCAATTGGCAAACAAGACCAATATGCTTGTGCTTTTGGTGGTCTGAATCATATAAGATTTAACTCTGATGAAAGCGTTTTTGTAAATCCTATAATCTCTAAAAAAGATACAAAAAAAGAACTTGACAACAACTTACTTCTTTTTTATACCGGAATTAATAGAAGGGCCAGTACAATTTTAACTGATAGCAAACAAAATATGGTCAAATTAAGAGAACATGTTGATATCTTAAGGGATTTATCTGAGGAGATGGCATCTACCTTAAGAAAAAACGATTTATCTGGTTTTGGAGAGTTACTTCATAAAGCTTGGCAATACAAAAAAAAGACAGGTAAGGTAACAAGTCCAGAGATTGATAAATATTATGAAACAGCTAGATCTGCTGGGGCATTAGGTGGAAAGATTCTTGGAGCAGGAGCAGGTGGATTTTTGCTGCTTTATTGTGAAAAAAATAATCAAAAAAAATTAAGAGAGAAATTATCTAATTTAAAGGAAACTAAATTTCATTTAGAACCTCAGGGTAGCAGAATAATATATGTGGAAGAATAGATGTATACAATAAGAAATTGGAAAATTATATAAATTGATCAAACTATTAAGTTTAAAATAATTTATCTTTAAAAAAAATCAATCATATTTAATAACATAACATTGTAAAAAGATGTTGTGTTTTAACATTGATTATATAGAGGTGGTGGAGAGATGGTGTTAGAACATGTTGAGAAAGATAATGAAAAACCAAGTATTGAAAAACCTGATGACACACTAACATACACTCAACGAACGCAAGATATTTTAAATTATTTAAATGAATCAATTGATTGCATTGATGAATTAAAAAATAAAACAGATCAAATCTTGCGAATTATGCAAATCTTAGAAAACACAAGAGAAAACGGTAAGAAACTGTTTTTAATGGGTAATGGCGGTAGTGCCTCTCTTGCTTCACATCTGATATGCGATTTTAGTAAATTCAGAAAGATAAAAGCTATTGCATTAACAGATAGTATTGCTTCAATTACTGCTTATAGCAATGACGAATGTTATGAATCAATTTTCAAGGAGCAATTAAGAATATTGGCTGAAAAAGATGATGTGGTATTAGGTATTAGCGGAAGTGGAAATTCAAATAATGTGCTTGAAGGTATAAAATATGCAAAACAAATTGGCTGTCATACTATTGGTTTTGCAGGTTTTGATGGCGGGAAACTAAAAGATGTTACTGACGAGTGCATAGTAGTTAATATTAATAACATGCAGCATAGTGAAGACATGCACACCTTGCTAGGACATATGATAGCATTTTTATTAAAAGAAGCTTGATAGAGATGGATAAAGTTGTCTTTTTGGATAGAGACGGAACTATAAGTAAAGATAGCCCTAATCACATCAAATCTTGGGATGAGGTTCATTTTTTTCCCAACTCAAAAAAAGGAATTAAACTGTTGAATGATAATGGTTTTAATATTATTATTATAACTAATCAATCTGTTATTGCTAGAGGCATGGTTACTGAAAAAGAACTAGATTATATTCATAATAAACTGACTGAAGAACTTGAGGAATACGGGTGTAAAATACACAAAATTTACTATTGTCCGCATCACCCTGATGATGGATGCAATTGTCGAAAACCACAACCAGGATTACTAATAAAAGCAGCAAAAGAAAATAATATAGACATTTCAAAATCCTACATGGTTGGAGACAGAATAATGGATATCGAGGTAGGTAAAAAGGTAAATTGTAAAACCATCTTTATATCTTCAGATTATGGTTTAAAGGAGCTTAAGAATAGCAATACCAAGCCTGACTATATTGCAAAGGATTTGCTAGATGCAGGCCAGTGGATAATAAAGAATTATAATAGTTAATTTTCTTATTAAATTAGAAACTAATCTTATAATTAATAAAGAAGTTTTTAGATTCAACAACACATTTTATAAACAAGAAATATCTATACATAAAAAGAGTAATCAACAATTTGGGATAACAATGAAAAGTCGAATTCATAGAAATAAATTATTGTTCAGATGGGTTACCAAAAACCACGAGATTGTGGCAGGAATAAACAAGGTAAAACATAATAAATGCAGTTCTTGTGGACAAACAATTGAAATGGGTAATACCCTATGCGATGTTTGTTTTGAAAAAGAAAAGGAGGTAAGTAAAAAATAACCCCCTGCTATGAGTTATTAATAGTGAACCTCGATTATTTTTTAAAATAGTCAATTGAATTAAATATAACCAAATCTTAGACCTTTTTTATATTGACTGCCTTTGGGCCTTTATCCGAATCTTCACTTTCGTATTCCACAGTGTCGCCCTCGTTTAAAAAAGTGCCTTGAGGTACTGCAGAACGATGGACAAATATATCTTTTCCATTTTCGCCTTGGATAAATCCAAATCCTTTTCGTGGATTATACCATTTAATTGTTCCTTTCATTTTTTGCCTCCTTAGACAATGGAGTCTTTTTTTAACAAAAGAATAAAGTTACACGGTCTAAAAATTAAGCACCAGGCAACTTTTTTTACAATTCCTTTGCTTGCGTCTATATTAATCAGCATCTTAAATAGATTTCCATATCCCCAGGAGAGGATAGACGAAAAATATAAAATTTTTGTTATAATTAAAACAATTTTAACCATTAAAAAAATATTTATGAGGGATGATATTCCCAACTATATGATCCGTGAAAAAATAATACAAACAATCAATGAAAAAAACATTAAATGGATTCAATTACATTTTACTGATGTTATAGGTAGATTACGTGTATTACACATTCCTGCAAATCGATTTATTAATGATATAGTTGATAATGGCATAGGTTTTGATGGTTCATCTGTTGGTTTAGTTAAGGTTGAAAAATCTGATTTAATTGCCATGCCTGATGAATCTACCTTTAATATTCTTCCTCACGAGAAAGATGAGGCAAAAGTAATTGCAGATATTTATGATGCTAACTTTCAACAGTTTTCAGCCGATCCAAGATTCATTCTTAAAAAGACTCTAAAAAAGGCAGACAACCAAGGTTTTAATGATATTAGAATCTCGCCAGAAATGGAATTTTATGTTTGCGAAGAATCTGAAGATTATAATTATGAAAAAATGGAAGCCCAAGGTTATCTTGCCCCTCCACCACTAGATGATGTTAAAGACTATAGAAGAAATCTATCAGAGTTTCTACAAGAGAGTGGATACAATGTTAAATATCATCATCATGAAAAGGGAAAATATCAACATGAGGTAGAAATCGATGCCTTAGATGCAATTTCCGCTGCTGATTACTGTATATATTTTAAATATTTAGCTAGAGAAGTTGCAAGTTCTTATAACCTAATGGTTACCTTTATGCCTAAACCCTTTTCATTGAATGCAGGCAATGGAATGCATGCGCATATTGCATTTTATAAAGACGGAGAAAATGTATTTCTAGATGAAAATGACGAATATAATCTTAGTCAATCGGCACGTTACTTTATTGGTGGTATTCTTGATCATGCAGCAGGAATGACGGCAATTGGAAATCCAACAATAAATTCATACAAAAGACTAACCCCTTATTTTGAAGCTCCAATATTTATTACTTGGGCCAAGTACAACCGAAGCAGTTTGGTAAGAATACCTGCAAGAAAAAATGTTGATGTAGAAATAAGAAATGCAGATCCAGCCGCAAATTCCTATCTTCTTTTTGCTGTTATGATTCAAGCTGGATTAGATGGAATAAAAAAGAAGATTGAATTTGAACCAATTGAAAAAAATATTTATAAACTAATTGAGACAGAAAATAGGCTAAATATTAAGAAATTACCCACCACTTTACTAGAAGCTTTAGATGCTTTAGAACAGGATGACATCATAAAAAATGCTTTAGGAAAAGATATTCTTGAATTATTTGTTGAAAAAAAGAAAAAAGAATGGAAGCAATATCAGGGAGAAATAACTGACTTAGAATATCGACTTTACTTTCATTGTTAAGAGATAATTATTTATTTGATATTTTTTCCAAGTTTCTCCTGTCTGCAAAAACTCCAATTCTAAGAACAATAAATGCAATTATTGTAGAAACAATTGGTAACAAATAATTTCCAAGACCGACCATAAGTCCCAATGCAGCTACAATCCAAATACTTGCTGCAGTGGTAACACCTTTAATATCGCCTCTTCTTGCAATAATACTTCCAGCTCCAATAAAAGCAGCCCCAGTTACGATACCAGCTGCAATTCTTGTTGCATCAAACATTAAATCAGTATTGGTTGGAATAAGTTGAATAGAAGAAATCGTAAACAAACATGAACCCATGCCAATGAATATGTGGGTTCTTAATCCCGCTGGTTTTTTAGTTATTTCACGTTCATAACCAATTATTGCACCAAGTATCACTGATAAAATAATTCTCCCAATTAATTCTAAATCTGATAAGGTTATTAGCACCTCCATATAGAGTTTCCTCCTATGATGGTTTAAAAGATGATATTTTGCTATAAAAAATAATCGATTTTTCTGAAAATATCGATAATTTTTATCGAATTTGGTGTCTCTTATTTGAAAATAATTTATTTTATTAATTAGATCTTAAACCAATACGTTTTGGTACACCTATACCTGGGATTCTTAATCTATTTTCAATAATATCAATAATTGCCGTAAAAAGTACGGTTAGAACCAAATATATAATTGCAATAATTACAAATATCTCAATGTATCTGTAACTCTTTGCTGCAATAATAAATCCTTCTGCTGTTAATTCCTCTACTGTAATTAAATATGCAATTGACGTGTATTTCAATAGGTAAATTAATTCATTTGACCAGGCAGGAATAGAGATGCGTAGTGCTTGTGGAAGAATTATGTTTTTAATAGATTGTAATTTATTCATTCCAATTGTTCTTGCAGCAATCATTTGACCTGAGGGAATTGATTGCACCGATCCCCTTATATATTCTGCCTGATAAGCACCGCTATTTAGAGATAAACCTAACATTGCTGCGGATAATGGAGAAAGGTTAATACCTAAAGAGGGCAGTCCAAAATAAAGAAGAAATAATTGTACCAAAAGAGGGGTTCCTCGAATTATTTCAATATATCCTATACAAACACTGGAGATTAATCTGTTACCATATATTTTACCAAGAGCCAAAATAATTCCAATAGCTAAACCTATAATTATTGATATGAAAGTCAAAAAAAGAGTTATACTTAAACCTTCAAAAAGTTTTGGTAAAGAGTCAATTAAAAATTCAAAAAAATCAGTCGTTATTTTCCCCCCTCAATCTTTTCCATACAATGTTGAGATTTTTCCAAGAAATTCCCGGGTTCTTTCTTTTTTTGGTTCACGAAACATTTGTTTTGGCGGTCCACTTTCCACAATCACTCCATTTTCCATAAATATTATTTCATCTGCAACATTTCTTGCAAATCCCATCTCATGAGTGACTACCAACATACTCACCTTTCCGGCTATTTCTTTCATGACCTCAAGTACTTCTCCAATAAGTTCTGGATCTAAAGCTGAAGTAGGTTCATCAAAAAGAATGATAACGGGATCCATTGCTAATGCTCTAGCAATACCAACACGTTGTTTTTGTCCACCCGAAAGCTGAGCTGGAAATTGATTTGCTTGTTTTTCCAAACCAACTCTTTTTAACTCCTTTAATGCTCGTTCTTTTGCCTCCTCTTTTTCTATGCCTTTAACTTTCTCTAATCCAATACTTACATTTTTTAATGCAGATAAATGATTAAAAAGATTGAAATCCTGAAAAACAAAACCAATCTTTTGCCGTATTTTATTTATGTTTTTGGATTGATGAGCAATTTCCTCCCCCTCAAGAAAAATTTCCCCTCTATCTGGAGGGTCTAAATGATTTATGCATCTTAACAGTGTACTTTTTCCTGTTCCACTAGTCCCAATAATTACAAATGTCTTACCTTTGTTCATATTAAAAGATATGCCTTTTAAGACTTCTAGTTCACCATAGGATTTGTGTATGTCTTTTAATTCAAGCATATGCATATTTTTCCCTCTCTGAATATTTATTTAATATTACCGATTTCAAGACCAGATATTTTATATTTTTTTTCTAAATAATTAAGACCTTTATTGATGGAAATTACTATTATTAAATAAATTAGAGCAATGAGTAATAATGTAGGAAGAACTAATTTGTAGTCTAGTGAATATATATATCCTCCCTGTCTCATCAATTCGACTACTCCAATACTAAAAGCAATAGATGTATCTTTCAGAACAATTGTGATTTCATTGGACCATCCAGGTATCGAAAGTCTTAGGACTTGAGGAAGTATTATGTATCTTATTGCTTTTATTTTTGACATTCCTAATGATAAAGCAGAGGTCATTTGGCCATCTGGTATTGAATTAATTGCAGTTCTGTAAATTTGTGCTTGATACGCTGAACTTCTTAATCCTAATCCTAAAACTGCTGAAGTAAAAGCATCGAAATTAAGACCAATTTGAGAGAGTCCAAAATATATTATGAATAATAGGACAAGGAGCGGAATCCCTCTAAATACTTTCTCGTAAGAATAAATACAAAAGACAAGAGGTCGATTTCCATAAGATCGACCTATTGCCAAAACTATCCCAAATACAGATCCAATAATCAGGCTGAATATCGTAAGACCGATAGTTATTGACAGACCATCCATTAGTTGGGGAAGAGAATTTATCAAACTCTCTAATACCAATGGATCACTTCATTTGATTTATTCAAAATATTTCTTGATAAGATTATTCCATTCTTCAGTTCCCATGAGGTCGGATAGTCCTTGATTTAATTTAGCTAGTAATTCACTATTTCCCTGTTTTACTGCCAATCCATATTCTTCATCTGAATCAATGATATATGCAACTTCTTTATTCTCGTCTTTTGCAAAAGCATCTGCTACTGGTTTATCAATGACTACAGCATCTAAATTTTCATTATCTAGGTCAAGAATTGCCAAGGTATATGTTGTATATCGTTTTAATTGGTCCTCTTTCATTGTTGCATTAGTTATATTGATCAATGTCTCGTAAACCCAGTCTGCACCCGTCGTTCCAGTTTGAGCACCAATAGTAAGATTAGCAAGTACTGTGAGATAGTTTGATTCATTTAAAGAAATATTTGAGTCAGTTAATACCAATACTGAAAGATCAGCTTCAAAATACGGATTTGTGAAATCTACCTCTCTTGCAGGATCGATTGACATTCCTGCGGCAATTAAGTCTATTTTATCTGTATTTAATGCTCCTATTAGACCCTCAAAAGCAATGTCTTGGACTTCAACGGTATAATTTAATTTCTCCAGTATCATTGTGACCATTTCAATATCAAATCCAACAATTTTTCCATCTTCAACGTATTCAAATGGTGGAAAGTCTGCTGATGTACCTACTATTATTTTATTTTCAACTTCTGCTTCTTCACACCCAGATAGTGCAACAACTGTTGTCAAAAATGTTATTGCCACTATTATTGGCATAATTTTTTCTTTTCTAACCATTTATTACCTCCTCCAACAAATATCGAAATGTTTTTACCATTTATTTAACCTTTCTAATTATTTTAAATTATTACAAATAAGTATATTTTTAATAGACAATATTTATATAGCTACTGCATTAATAATTTCAAGACTAGGGAAGGGTTATTAATGAGAAATGAAAAAATAAAAAATATTTCAATAATTTTCCTTTCATTAATTTTAATTTTTACATCCGCATCATCGTTTGCAAAAAGTGATGTTAGTAAAAAAAATGATATAACCTTTATTTCCAAATCTACTGGTCTAGTCATTCCAGATAAAGACGAAGGAAAAACTGAGCTTGAACTTGCTGATATAAATAATGATGGTCATTTAGATATAATATGTGTAGGTGATCATGGTTCTCCTTATGTAAATAGCGATCAGCATGGAATAATGGTTTGGTTAAACGATGGGGATGATACATGGTCCGTGGAACAGGTTGGAAATTTCGGTTATGGTGGTATTGAAGCAGGAGATCTTAATTTAGATGGACACCTTGATGTAGTTTGGGGAATTCATCATAATTGGGGTGAAACAGGTTTTGGTGATACATTAATCGGTGCCGCATTAGGAGATGGTACTGCTACTAATTGGGAAGGATGGGCAACAGGACTTGGATCTGGCGATGAAGATTGGGGTATGTTTGCTACAGATCTTGCTGATTTTGATTGTAATGGACTTTTAGATATTATCTCTCAATCATTTGGTTGCTGCAATGGTTATCATATGTATGAAAATCATGGGGATGGTACTTGGAGTCATAAATGGAGTCTTTCAGGTGGAAATACTTACAACAACATAGAAATAGGTGACTTTAACGCAGATGGATATCCTGACTTTGTTGGAAATCGTGATGGAACTAATGTTTTTCTTGGTGACGGTAATTTTGATTTTACCATAAATCAAGAGGGGTTACCCACCGCAAGTTGGAACGGTTTAGATTGTGGAGATTTTAACAACGATGGATATGATGATTTAGTTATTGGATATAGCTCGATGGGAGTTTTATGCTATAAATTTGAGAATGGTGAATGGATTTCCTATTCGGAAGGTTTACTAAACTCAGGAACTCAATATCCACAATTTGGGGATATAGATGGAGACGGAAATCTAGATATTATTACATATGACAATCCTACTGGTTATTTATTTTTAGGTGATGGTGAGGGAAATTGGGAATCTGATGCTACATTTTCAATGGATTCTGATGGAGAGTATTCTGCATTTGTAGTTGATGGAGATTTTGACCATGATGGTAGAGAGGATGTTGTTATACAAGCAAGAAAAGGAAGTTGGCCTTCATATTATAATCAATTAAAAGCTTTTTCACCATATCTAGAACCTTCGGAACTATCAGTTTCAGTGCAAAAACCTCATGGTGGGGAAACATATAGAAGCGGGTCTATTCGCGATATACGTTGGCTTTCGGGTGTTCCACCTTCACAAGGTTACTCAACAGTTGAAATTCAAGTTTCACTTAATGGTGAATCAGGTCCATGGGGTACAATAGCATCCAATGTTCCAAATAATGGATGTTATCAATGGTTGGTTGATGCAGGTGGTTCTGAAACTTGCAGAATAAAAATAATTGTAAATACATCCTCCTCAAGCAATTTCGCAATATCTGATGAAGATTTTAAGATAATAGGTTTTAACGCTGATGCTCATGGTCCATATTATGGATCTATTGGCGAGTCTATACAATTTACAGGTTCAGCGGAAAACGGTACCCTACCATATGAATTCAATTGGGATTTTGGAGATGGTAATTCAACCTCTGAAAAGAATCCTGTATACTCATATGAATCTGAAGATAATTTTACAGTTGTTCTAACAGTGGTTGATGATGAGGGAATTACTGTTAAAGATTCGACTTGGGCATTAATTCTTGGTGAAAATAATCTGCCGAGTATTCCAATTATCGGAGGTCAAAAAAGTGGAAAAATAAAGGTCAAATATGGTTATGATTTTATTTCTATAGACAACGATGGCGACGATTTGTACTACTTTATTGACTGGGGAGACGAAAATACAGAAAATTGGATAGGACCTTATGAGTCAGGTGAAGAAATTACAGTAAACCATACGTGGTCAGAAAAAGGAAACTACACGATCAAAGCAAAGGCAAGAGATGAATTTGGTGCTGAGAGTGACTGGGGGCAATTTAAGATAACAATGCCTAAAAATAAATTTCTTAGCTATATATCAATTAAAGATTTGATAAATAGATTTCCATTTTTGGAAAAACTAATACAATTTGTATTTAATAATAATTAAAAAATAGTTAAACTCTAATTTTAATTTCTTTATCGATTTTTTTTCTTGTTTCATCATAATTTTCTTCAGGGTTTATTAATAATCTTTTCTTAATACGTTCTATCGGTTCACCTGAGAGAATATCTTCACGTATCAATCTTTGTTCTTTTTCAACAGCTTTAAGTCTCCAATCTAATTGTTTAATTTGCTTTTCCAATCTAGATATTACTTTTTCATCCTCATCCATGTAAAAGGTATCAATAATATAATTTAAAACATCTTTGGTGTAATTTTATAAGATTAAATTTTTGAACTTTTTTGGTTTATTATTATATATCATAATGATTTTTCTAAATTGATAAATTTTTAAACCCTTGTTGTTATATTCGTTTTGGGGATATTATAAAAAAAGAAAATTGTCCATTTTGTGGACATAGATGGGTTAGAAGCTCTAAAGAGAGTCCAATTACTTGCCCAGAGTGCAATAGAAAATATTATTCTCAAGAAGAATTAATAGAGAGACAAAAATAATATTTATTATTATTTAATCTACTCTTTATGTATAATACTCTCCCAATAACAGTATTATTTAGATAATATCCTTTATAATTAAACTACATCAATATTATTTGGAGGCTTTTTTTTGGCTGGTTTCTTTTTCATATCCTCTGTTTTGATAAAGAAATACATTGCAACACTACCTAAAAAAATTAAAACACATCCGCTAGCAATAAGAAGATTAAAATTAAAATCAGGGTTTTGTTGTGCAACAGGTGCAATAGAGATAAAAAAAAGCAAACCACCTATTATTAATATAAGTCCTAAAAGAAAAATTCCAAAGTCCTTCATTTTAGACATAACTATGCTGAAACAAATCTGTTATAATAACATTTTTGTATATGTTTAAAAAATTCGATTTTATTTAATCTGCATGGTTTTAGATTTTTTTAACTTTGAATAAAAATCAAGTTTTCTTTTATATATTGGACAATCAAGACATCCAATGTGCTCTTTAGTCCTGGGGCCTCCTGTTCCGACATCATTGAAAAACCAACAATCCTCTCCGCCCTGAAGATGATAAACTCTACATTTCATTCTAAATTCTAAGGGACAATTAACAAAATCCCAACAATTCTGGATTTCTTCTTCAGCACTTGTTGAAATCATTTGCTATGCGATATTAATATTTTTATTATAACATTTTTGGATGACTTATAATGAAAATCTAAATTAAATAATAAAAAAAAGCTAAGAGAACAAATAAAGATATTAACGAAAAATATATTTTTTTTACTTTATTTGAACCTTTTTAGATTTGTATTCTGGTTTTGGTGCTACCTTTGGCAGATTAATCATCAAAATGCCGTCTTTTAATTCTGCCTCTACATCATCTGTACTTAATTCTTCAGGCAATTCAAGTGAGCGATAGAAACTCACTCCGCTAGATTCTCTACGTAAGTAATTTTTTTTCTTTTCTTCTTTTGTTTCATGTGATTTTGCTTCAATTTCCACTCCATTTGGTGTAATTTCTATGTTAACATTTTCTTTTGGTATTCCAGGCATTTCAACGCGCATTTCGTAGCGATCTCCCAAATCACAGACATCCATTGCTGGAGTTCTAGTTGTTGAATATGTATTCAATAAACCTCTTTGTCCCCATGGCCAGAAAAGATCATCAAAATCTGATTTAAAGCCGTCAAACAATCGGTCAATATCTGACCAAAGATCATATGGTCTTCTTGGCGTAATTTCATGTTGTTCTTTTGGTCTTATTGCTAATTTGTTCTTTTTTTCTTTCTTTATTACCATTATTAATACCTCCATTTAAATATAACATTATTATTTTTGTTTATTTCAAGTAGTAATATATGTTATAGCAATTCTAATATATAAAATTTATGATTTTGATTATTTAAAATAAACAAAATTAATAATTATTAGAAAAATTTATATAATCGTTGTATATTATTATTATATATGACACGTGTTGTTTTAGTAAAAAAGATGAGATCACCTGCACCGGGAGACATTAATCAGGATATTGATTTTATCTGCAAGTCTTTGGGCTATTTCACTCAAAGAGATAAACAAGATTCTGCCGGTCGTATTTTCAGATTATTAGTCAAAGAGGCATGCGGTGATGCTGAAGGTTTAAGTAGTGAGGATATTTCAAAGGAATTGGTCCTTTCTCGTGGTGCAATTGTTCATCATTTAAACAGTTTTATTTCTTCTGGATTAATAGTCAAGGAAAGAAATATATATAGACTTAGATCCGGTAGTTTACAAAAAAGTATTGAAGAAATTAAATTTGATATTGATAGAATTTTTTTACAGATGCTTAAAATAGCATCAGAAATAGACGATAAATTAGGTCATTATTATAGATAAAAAAATGAGGTAATAATAAATGTATCCATATGAAGAAGATGATGGAAAAGATAGGCAAAGAAGAAAAGATCCATTTGACTTTTTTGGAATGGATAATGATTTTGAACAATTTTTCCGACAATTTGAACGAATGTGGGAAAAAGCATTTCAAAATATTCCGATTGATGAGATGCAACAAGGAAAATCATTCATTCATGGTTTTAGTATTAACATTGGTCCAGACGGTAAACCTAGATTCCAGGAATTTGGTAATCATCACAAAAAAATCGCAAAAGGACAACCTTCGATTTCTGAGGAAAGGGAGCCTATAACTGATATTATTGAAGACGATGAAGAAATCTCTATAACAGTTGAAATTCCTGGGGTTGAAAAACAAGATATTGATTTGAATGTTACTGAAAATAATCTTGAAATTTTTGTAAATAATCCTGAACGAAAATATAGAAAAGTGATAGATTTACCTTGTGACGTTCTTCCAATGACATCAAAAGCAACTTATAAAAATGGAATTCTCGACGTTGTTTTAAAAAGAAAGGAGAGAAAAAAAGACAATCGTAGTTTTAATGTAGATGTTGATTAAAAAATAAATATCATATTTTTTTTATCTCTGATAAATTTCCCAAGGCTTAATATTTTCTTTTAATAACCTTACCACTTTTTTTATTCTTCTTTTTCTAGTTTCTTCTTTTTTGTCACTATTTATCAAATGAACATACATTATCTTATAGGATTTACCAAGATTTATAAAATTTTATTGCGCTTCTGGTTCTTCTCTTAGTAAATTCTGAAAATCTTTTGGAACAATAAGTTTTTCATTTCTTGAAGGAGCTTGCATCTTTTTCTTCATACCATATTCATATTTTTCAAGACCAGAAATGGTCATTTTTCCTTTTTTAATCATTTTTTTAACTCGAGTAATATTGCTTTTAGACCAAATGCTGTTTGGATTACGAGGTGAAAAACGGATAACATGTTTTTCATCATCGATTCGTTTTAAAGTACTGTCAATCCATCCAAAACAAAGGGCTTCTTCTACTGTATCATTATATTCTATCGATGTTTTTCCAGTGTGTTTCTTGTAATGAATTAACCAAACCTCTTTCTTTTTATCATGGTTCTTTTCAAGCCAAGCGCGCCAATCACTTCTTTTGT
>Ga0272442_10000370_pt1 | contig 74449 bp, 68 predicted proteins | sample SSMForm2O_FD_200262 | JGI IMG/M metagenome (GOLD analysis project Ga0272442, IMG submission 200262) | Marine sediment archaeal communities from Little Sippewissett salt marsh, Falmouth, MA, United States - SSM-Form-2O | ecosystem: Environmental > Aquatic > Marine > Wetlands > Sediment ...
TGACTTCTTGCTCGCTTCCAATAGCCAATCGCCCCTCGCCCTAATCATAAACCATGGAATATACGTAAAAATCAACTTGAGAAAAATGAAGGGACGGCGGTCAGACTGCCCTGAGTGAACGCAAACGTAGATGACTGGGAACCGGTTGGGCCAGGAGGCCGGCCCGCCGTAGTGGATTTTACACGAAGGTGGGCAAAATGATGCCCCGGATTACAACCCAAACAGCCACCGGGGTCATTTTAGGCCCCCGCAGCCCTTTCCGGTCAGGAACGAAGTGGTGAAAGAAGGGCATCTGCCGCCGGACGTCCCATTTGCCCCTCGCCCTAATCATAAACCACGGAATACACGGAACACACGGAAGAGGGAAGGTGATCTTGCGTACCTGAATAAGGAAGAAGGGATAAAAAAAAACAGTGATGGCGGGGCTACCGAACGGTGATGAAAAGCGTGAGCAAACGGTGATGACGATAGCGGACGATCAGTGATGGCGGGGCTACCGAACTTTGATGGCAATCATGATCGAGTGGTGATGAAAGTTTTTTTCATCACACGTTCTCCCGGAGATCGCATCACAAGCGAATCCATCACCGCAATGGCATTTTTCCCTGTTTCCGTGTACATTGCGGGGGGAGGTGTTCATGGGCATTAAGAAAGCGATCCTGCTTTATGTAATGACGGTACCCGTATTTTTTCTGATCGACATGGTTTGGCTGGGTGCCGTGGCCAAAAAGTTTTACCGACGCCACCTGGGGGATTTCCTGGCGCCCCGGTTCAACTGGCCCGCCGCGATTATCTTCTACCTGCTCTTTATCGTGGGTATACTGGTTTTCGCGGTTTTGCCCGGGTTGGAGAGGAGTTCGTTCAGCCACACCCTGGTCATGGGCGTATTGTTCGGGTTCTTTACTTACGCCACCTATGACCTGACCAACCTGGCCACCATGGCGGGCTGGCCCATCTCCGTCGTTTTCGTGGATATCATCTGGGGCATGGTATTGAGCGGCTCCGTGGCCGCCGTCAGTTTTCTGCTGGGCAAACATCTATTGTAAGCCTCCGGGGGGATGCCACCCGGAAGCAGCTCCGGTCCGGGGTTTCGGTTGCGATACCCCCCTGATTCTGTTACCATCGGGGCATTCCATTTTCCGGGAGAGAGAGAATGCGCAGCGCCAGGAAATCATCCATAATCGTTTTGGTCCTGCTGGCCGTCGGAGTCGCCGGCACGATCATGTGGTGGAACGCCCGCACCTCGAACCAGAAGACTCCGGTGATCCTCATTTCCATCGACACCCTGCGGGCGGATCACGCGGGAGTCTACGGGTACCACCGCGAGACCACCCCCAACCTGGACGCCCTTGCCGCCGAGGCGGTCGTATTCGAGAGGGCCTACGCGCCTTCACCGAACACCGCCACGTCCCATGCTACCATGCTCACCGGTCTGCGCCCGGTGGTACACGGGTGCTCACCGGAAGAGCGGCTCATGCCGAAAGTCAAACTGCTCTCGGAGTACTTCAAGGAAAATGGGTACACTACCGGAGGGTTCGCCACCCACGGGGCCTGGCTGACGCGCAAAATGGGTTTCGCCCAGGGATTCGACGAATTCTACTCGGCTTTCGTAAACGCGCCTAGAGTGCATAAAGAGGCGCTGCCCTTCCTGGAAAAACACAAAAAAGAAAGCATCTTCATGTTTTTGCACTACTATGATGTGCATTCGGATTACCATTTTCTGCCGTATGAAACCGGTACGGAATTCGACAGCACCTGGTGCGGGGATTACTCCGGCGGATTCACCGGTTGCATGTATGAAATCTGTGGCAGTGAATTGCTGGATAAGATCAACCGCGAGCGGTTGCCGATGGCGACCGAGGATATTCAATATATCACCGACCTTTACGACGGCGGGGTGTTGTTCACCGACCACTACCTGGGAATTCTGCTCCGCCGGCTGAAGGAATTGGGATTGTATGAAAAAGCCATCATCGTGGTCACCGCCGATCATGGCGAAGAGTTCCGGGAGCATGGCAATTTCCTGCACACCCAGTATTACGACGAAGTCATGCATGTGCCGTTGATTATCAAGATGCCCGGGCAAAAAGCCGTCCGTCGTGTCGACGGCATGACCGGCCTGGTGGACATCGTGCCGACCCTGTTGGACGCGGCGGGGATCGAAGCCGCGGAGACGCAGGGCGTTTCCCTGATGCCCCAGGTACGGGGGGAAGCGGGGCTGGACCCGGAGCGGGTGATCCTTTCAACCCTGAAGGCGGATCGCCTGGAGCTGGCGCAGGACATGGCCCTGCGCACCGCGGATTATACCTTCACCACCTGGGAACAAGGGCAACACAACCGCTTGTACGATATCCACGCGGATCCGGGGGAACACAAGGATGTACAATCGCTTCTGCCCCGGGTTTTTCAACACATGCAACGGGAGGCCCGGCGCCTGTATGCCCGTGACCTGACCCTGCGCCGGCGTTTGGGACTCAAATACGGCGGTACCGGCACATCCGCCGAACAGAAAGAGAAACTGAAAAGCCTGGGTTACCTGTAGCTCCGCCGGATAGCGGAACCCCAGTTTTTTCTTTTGGTTTCAGGTTGGCTCCTATTGCCATCAATGCAATGACATCCCCGGGGAAATCTCGTTGCGGCTCGCGGGAAAGGCTAGCGGGTGTTGAAAACCTTGCGAAAATGGAACCCATAGATGGCGAATGTAACGGCTTGCGGGAAAAGCCGGGGACAGCGGAAGAGGGACCATAAGAGGAGCTTCCAATAGTATCTTCTGCCGCGATCACGGATTCCCAGTATGAAAAATGCACGGATTGCCGCTTTAATATGGTAGAAGCGCAGCTGCATGCTTCCCCGGAATGGTGACGCGCCGGCTTTGCGTAACGCTTTCAGGTGCCGTGATTTCTGGCGTAAAAACTCCTGCACCCGTTGGGTGTAAGGCTTGCACGCATAAATGGATTCAACGATGAACCGGTAACCGCGGAGCAGTTCCTTTGTTTCCATCTTGGGCAGGAAGTTAATCGAGAAATCCGTGTTGTCGCCACTGAATCCCTTAAGTAAGCGGTTTTCCTGCTGCAAACGCTTGTATAGACGGGAATTACGGGGCGCATTCAGGAGTCCGACCATGGCGGTGATGATGCTGGTGTTTTGAATAAATTCGATCTGGCGGCGAAAAATGGCGGGAGGGTCGTTGTCGAACCCCACGATAAATCCGCCCATGACTTCCAGTCCCGCCGCCTGGATTCGCTTTACACTGGCGATCAAATCGCGACGGGCGTTCTGGGTTTTTCCACAGGCTTCCAGGCAGGCTTTTTCCGGGGTCTCGATGCCCACGAACACCTGGTCGAAGCCCGCGCGAACCATCAGGGACATGAGCTCCGGGTCATCCGCCAGGTTGATGGATGCCTCGGTATTGAAGCGGAATGGGTGGCTGTGTTCCTTGTTCCATCGAATGATGGCCGGCAACACCTGGATCTTCAGGGTTTTTTGGTTGCCGATGAAGTTGTCGTCCACGAAGAATACGCCCCCCCGCCATCCGTGTCGGAAAAGCCCATCCAATTCCGCAATAACCTGAGATGCGCTTTTTGTGCGCACCCGGTGACCGAAAAGGGCGGTCACGCTGCAAAATTCACAGTCAAAAGGGCAACCCCGGGAGTATTGGAGATTCATGGATACATATTTTTTCATGTTCACCAGGTCCCAGCGGGGTGGCGGGGTGAGGTCCAGATCGGGAAAAACCTCTCCCGCGTAGATGGGCCGGGGGTGCCCGTGCCGCAGGTCTTCCAGGAAGGCGGGCAGGTTGGTTTCCGCCTCGTTGAGAATGAAATGGTCCACCCCGGGAAATTCCCGGTGACTTTCGGTAAACAGCGGGCCGCCGGCCACCACGCGTTTGCCCGCGGCGGAAGCGCGTTGAATCACTTCCCGGGCGGATTTGGACTGGACCGCCATGGCGCTGACCAGGACCATATCCGCCCAATCGACGTGGCGGTCCCGCAGGGGCTTCACATTCAAGTCCACCAAGTTCAAATCCCACTCCCGGGGAAGCATGGCGGCAATGGTCAGCAATCCCAGGGGCGGGTAGACCGATTTTTTGGAGATAAAGCGGATGGCGTGCTTGAAACTCCAGAACGTATCCGGATATTGCGGATATACCAGCAGTGCTTTCATTTTATTCCCCCCCTCCGACTCGTCAACCTCTGTTGGCGGTACGTTTCCCCTCTGTGGTCGCGGCCCGTAAGCCTTGTATCGCTACCGGTAACCGGGAACCTTCTTATATAGCTATAGAATAAAACAGCCGGTTCGTCCACCGGGACTTGAATTTCCTTTTTCCATCGGGCATGCTGTGGGGGAAATTCGGGAGGTTGCCATGTCAGAGAAAGGACGCCGTCGTTTTATCAAGCAGGGTTTACTCGGAATTACCGGCGCGGCCATGCTGCCGCGGGAATTGAAACCCCTTTCAAAACAGGGAAAAAAAGTCTCCGGGAAATCCTCTTTCCCCTCCCGGGTACTGGGTCGTACCGGCCTTGAATTGCCCGTTGTCAGTATGGGGGTCATGAACGCCGATAATCCCAACCTGGTTCGGCGCGCCCTGGACAGCGGCCTCAAGATGCTGGACACGGCCCACGTGTACCAGCGCGGACGCAACGAGGAAATGGTGGGAGAGGTGTTGAGCGAACGCAAGCGCGACCAGGTGATCCTGGCCACCAAGGTGGTGGGCGGGCATGAGAAACGCAAGCCCGGCACCCGGGAGCGGATGTTCACCGGCCAGGCGGATTTGAAACGTTTTGCCGATGACTTTCATACCAGCTTGCAGCGCCTGCGTACCGATTACGTGGATATCCTCTATCTCCACAACGTGGGCAGTGCGGAAGCCGCCGGTTTCGAGCCCCTGATCTCCCTTATGCTGGAGTGGAAGAAAGCGGGTAAGACGCGTTTCGTGGGGGTGACCACCCACAGCAATGAACCCGAAGTCATCCGGGCCGCCGCGGACGCCAAGGTGATCGACGTAGTGCTTACGGCCATCAATTTCCGCATGCCCCATCGCGATGAGGTCCTGGCGGCAGCCAAGTACGCCACCGGCAAGGGCTTGGGGATCGTGGGCATGAAAACCCAGGCGGGCGTGTATTGGGACAAGGAACGCCAACATCCGATCAACATGAAGGCCGCCCTGAAGTGGGCGCTGCAGTATGAAGATATCCATACATGTATTCCGGGATTCACGACTTTCGACCAGTTGGAAACCGATATCGCCGCCATGAAGGAGTTTTCTCTCACTCCCGCGGAAAAAATGGACCTGGACCTGGAGTCCCACAAAAAAATGGCCGGCCTGTATTGCGACCAATGCGGCCTGTGCGTGGACCAATGCCGTTACCATGTGGATATCCCCACATTGATGCGCAGTTTCATGTACGCTTACGGCTACCGCAACCTGTCGCTGGCCGCGGACTGCCTAGAGGAAGCCGGAGCCGTGCCTTGCCGGGATTGCGGCGCCTGCACCGTCGCCTGTCACCAGAACTTTGACGTCCGTGAACGGCTGCTGGACATCACGCGCTTGAACGAGGTCCCCCGGGAGTTCCTGGCCTGACCTTCTTTTAGAGAAGGTAGGTGACAGGTATCAGGTGACAGGATATCGAATTCGATCGTCTCAGGAGATCTCTTGGGCGATCTCCTTGGTAGATCGTCAGGGCTTGCCTGTCACCTGATACCTGTCACCTCTTTCCGCTTTATTCCGGTCACGGATATCACTCTGAATCGAATCTCCCGGCCGCAGGACGCCACCCCGGACCACCCTGGCGAATACACATTCCCTGGGCATGATGCACTCGCCGACATGACGGGAAATGGCACAGGGAGCGGGACATTCCTTGCCCTTGCGGGTGATCTCCAGCAGGCATTCCCCGGCATGTAGATGATCCCCGACCTTCAGGCCGGCGAAATCGATACCCCGGGTGGTGATGTTCTCGCCGAAAATTCCCGGATACAGGCGGACCTGCGTCAGGGGTTGAAAGCGCTGGTGGCTCTCCAGGGCCAGCAGGGAAACTTCCCGGTCACCGGTCCCGGCGTGGGCGTCATGCTCCACCCCGATTCCGGGAATCAACCGGATTTCCGGGACCGCTCTCTTGGGGCCCCGGCGGGGGCTGCGGCAAACCGCTTCAACCAAGGCTTCGGATTTTCCTGACATCGTCATTCGTGCAGCTTACCACGCGGGGCCTCCATGGTACAATAATCCCATGCCGGCTGAATCGATCTTTCCGTTTACCGATCCCGATCCGCGACTGGCACGATGCCGTTTGTGCCCGCGGCGTTGCGGGGTTGACAGGCTTGCCGGACCGGCCGGCGCATGCGCTACCGGGGCGGGATTGGAAGTGGCCGCGGTGGTGCTGCACCGGGGCGAAGAACCTGTGCTGGGAGGAACTTCCGGAGTCTGCAACGTCTTTTTCGCCGGTTGCAACCTGCATTGCATCTTTTGTCAGAACCACCAGGTAAGCCGGGGAGCAGCCGGAGCGCCCCGTCTCATGAAGCCCGAGCAGGTTCTGCCGGAGATCCGGGAGCTTTTGCGTGCCGGCTGTGACTCTCTGGGCCTGGTTTCACCTTCCCACGTGGTTCCCCAGGTCAAAGCCTTGCTGGATTCCCTGGCTTCCGAGGGCCTGAATCCGACGGTGATTCACAACGGCAACGCCTACGATGACCCCATCGTGCTGGCGGAACTGGCCGGAAAAATAGACGTCTATCTGCCGGATGTAAAATACATTGACGGCGATACCGCCAACCGTCTTTCGGGAGTGAGTGATTACCCGGTGCGGGCATTCGCCGCCCTGGAGGAAATGGTTCGCCAGGTGGGCGACGGACTGGCAATCGACGGCGGCGGCGTGGCCCGGCGGGGATTGATCGTCCGCCACCTTGTGCTTCCCGGCCTGGTCGATGATTCCATCGACCTGCTGCGAAAACTGGCGGATTGTATAGGGACGGGGGTCCATCTCTCTCTCATGGCGCAATATTATCCTCCCGCGGGCCTGACCTGTCCGCCGCCCCTTGACCGGCGCCTCGATCATCATGAATACGAGATCGTTGCCGAAGAAGCGATGCGCCTGGGATTTGATTCCGGATGGTTCCAGGAACCCGGCAGTGCCGATTGCCACAACCCGGATTTTGAAAGAGATCATCCCTTTGCCACCTGACAATGCGGCGGTGAACCTCTAGACATTGACGATCAGGGCGTAGGTTATCCACATAACCAGCAGAAAAACGGGCGGGACCAAAACGATCTGGGACAAAGTCGGCTGGCCCGGGCCAGATTTCAGCGGACCATGACGCGACATTTTTTCAGCTCTCCGTTCACGAAAAAGAGCAACGCCGGGGTTCCGGCAATGCGCAGGCGGGTATAGAAAATTTCCGGATCCATGCACAGCGGCGGGGGCAGCCCCATCCAGGCGGCCAGGTTCCGGACCCGGTCGAGCCTGGGGGTGACCACCACGGGCACGCGTTTCCCGGAAACGATTTTCGCGCTCCGTCGCCAGGCCCGGGAAATGCGGATCCGTTCTTCGGAAGAACCCGGAAAGCGGAACAAAAACAGGCTGCCGTTACCTCCGGGGGGCAAGGCGAACGCAAGGTCGACGGGCTCTCCCTCGGGCGTGATGAGCATGCTTTCCGTACCGGGAAGGATATGCGCCCGGGGCCTGGGATGGGCCATGAAAACCCGTATCCCCGACGCCAGCAGGGTCAGAATCAGTAATCCCAGCATAACCGGGAAAGCGGGATCCGGTTTGCGGCTCATGCGAATGATCAGCAATCTTCATGCCATCCCCTTTAACTCGCTTATGTCTTATCCCCTCGGCTTCCCAAACAAAAGAGGATTGCCTTTTCATTCGTTAATCCGACAACCCGCACGAAATGAATGAGATGAATTTTCGGCAACCTTTTCATCCGGGTATTCGTCATACTAACCATGACCCATGTGGTTCGTTATTACAAATCCGCGCGACGATATGCCGGGAATAGCGCAAACTCTTGTCATGGCGTATCAAAGCCAGGAGAAACCGGAGAAAGTGGTATGAAAAAAATCGTCACCCTATTGATATTCTTGATTTGCGTAACCCATGGCATGTTTGCCGCCCGCTCCGCCGCGGATAAGCAGCAGGCCCGCGATCTGTTGGCGGAGCGGTGCCGGGAAGCCGTAAAGATCGACGGCGTCTTGAATGAAGCGGTCTGGCAGGGTCCCGGGGTGGAGGGATTCGTCCAATTGGAGCCGGATGAGGGCGAGCCCGCCACGGAGCGAACCCAGGTATGGGTGGCCTTTGACGATAAGGCCTTGTACGTGGCGGCAAGGATGCATGACCGTGAGCCCGAAGGTATCGTGCGTTTGCTGGGACGCCGGGACGATCAGGTGGACAGTGACTGGTTTGTTGTTTCCATTGATCCCTACAATGACAAGCGCAGCGGTTTCCAATTCGGCGTCAATCCCGCGGGTTCCATCCTGGACCGTACGTTATCCAATGACGCCTGGAGGGATTCCACCTGGGACGGGGTGTGGGAAAGCGCCGCCCGGGTGGATGAGAAGGGCTGGAGCGTGGAAATGCGCATTCCTTTCCACCAATTGCGTTTCCGCCGGCAGGATGAATACACCTGGGGTATCTACTTTCAGCGCAAACTGCAGCGGCGCAACGAATGGGCCGGGCTGACCTGGATTCCCCGCAAAGAGGATGTGTTCGTTTCCCGGTTTTCCTGTCTCAAGGGCATATCCGGCATAAACCCGGGCCGCCATATCGAGATCCTGCCCTACCTGGTGGGGAAGGCCGGGTATACTCCGGGAGAGGCGGGCAATCCTTTTGATACCGGGAGCGCCTACCTGGGGAATATGGGGCTTGACGCAAAGATCGGCCTTTTGAGCAATCTTACCCTGGACCTGACGGTCAATCCCGATTTCGGCCAGGTTGAGGTGGACCCGGCCCTGATCAATTTGTCGGCCAACGAAAGCTATTATAGTGAAAAGCGTCCCTTCTTTATTGAAGGGTCAAGCATTTTCGACTTCGGTTCCGGCGGCGCCACCAGCCATATCGGAGCCGACTGGGGCAATCCCCGCTTTTTTTATTCCCGGCGTATCGGCAGGCCCCCGGTGGGACGGGTGAGCAGCGAGGGTTATGTGGATATTCCCGATGCCGCCACCATCCTGGGGGCCGCCAAGCTGACCGGTAAACCCGGTCGGGGATGGAATATCGGTATGATCAGTGCCTTTACCCAGAGGGAATATGCTGATATCGACCTGTATGGAGCGCGTGAATCGGCGGAAGTTGAACCCTTCGCGTACTACGGAGTGTTCCGGGCCCTGAAAGAATTTGATTCGGGCAGGCAGGGCCTGGGCTTCATGGGAACTCTGGTCAGTCGAGACTTGAACGATCCCGGCCTGGAACGACAGATGCCCGGCGGAGCTTCATCTTTCGGCCTGGACGGCTGGTGGTTTCTGGATCGGGAAAAGGTATGGGTCCTGAGCGGCTGGTGGGGCACCAGCCGGGTAACCGGGACCGCCGCACAGATCGCCGATCTGCAATTGGGGTTTCCCCACTACTTCGGCCGTCCCGATGCGGACCATGTTTCCTTTGATCCCGACGCCACCTCCCTGACCGGTTGGGCCGGCCGGGTGGAGCTGAACAAGGAAAAGGGGAACTTCCTCTTCAACGCCGCCATGGGCGCCATCAGCCCCGGATTCGATGTACGGGATGCGGGATTTCAGTACACCGCCGACGTCATCAACGCCCATGTCATGGCGGGTTATCGCTCCTACAAGCCCGGCAAGGTGGTGCGCAATTGGAACCTCCTGCTGTTTACCCAGCGAAACTACAATTTTGACGGTATGAAGACCGGCGAACAGCGACTGATCGCCATCACCAACGTGACCTTGAAAAATTATTGGAGCCTCTACGGCCAGTTCAGTCACAACCCGGGACATTGGCAGAATGATGAGACCCGGGGGGGTGTCGTGATCCGTTGCCCCGCGTTCAACTGGTTCGATTTCGGCGTGGATTCCGACTCCCGGCGCAAACTGGTTGTCGGCGCGGGCGGATATCTGCGCTGGGGGCCTGATGTGAGCCGTCAGCGCCAGGGATATGTTTCCCTGCGTTGGAAGCCCTCCACCAATGTCAGCCTTCAGATTACGCCTCAATACAGTTTCGGCCGCGTGGGCGCCCAATGGGTGGCCAACATCGACGACCCCGCCATGATCGCCACCGCGGGTATCCGCAGCCTGTTCGGCGACCTGTACCAGCACACCATTACTTTTCCCCTGCGGCTCAATTGGGTTTTCACGCCCAGGCTCAGCCTCCAGGCATATATCCAGCCCTTCATGGCCGTTGGTGAATACCGCGGCTTCAAGGAACTGGCCCGGTCGCGGAGTTTCGACTTCAACCATTACGGCGAGGGCGATGCCACAATCGTCGCGGGAGATGGCGGATATACCCTGGATCCCGACGGGCCGGGCCCGGTGGACCCCTTCCGGATCGACAATCCCGATTTCAACTTCAAGTCCCTGCGTGGGACGGTTGTATTGCGCTGGGAGTACCGTCCGGGTTCGGTGATTTATCTGGTATGGACCCAGAACCGGGCGGACTACTCGGATCCCGGAGACCTGAGTTTCGGCCGCGACCTCGGCAACCTGCTCAGCGCCCGGGGAGACAACATCTTCATGCTCAAGGCGACGTATAGATTTAAATTGTAAGAACGGAACCAGAATCTGAATAAGGAATAAAGAAGAAGGAATAGTAATACAGCTTATGGGTTGTCGGTTTTATCCCGCTTTTTTATTCTTTATTCCTTATTCGTTATTCCAATCTGCTTGGTAGGATCTGTTTCCCTTTAAACCTTTCCGGCGGATTTCCGGTATAATCATACCGGAGCGTCACCCCAAACCTGAGTCGACCGTAGTTTCAGCGGGAACACCATCAGGAGGATACTGAAATGCGTTTTTGCCTTGCCCTTTTGATCGCCTGCCTGTTTCTATCTGTTCCCGTGACCGGCGAGGATACCCGGGTTCCCCGCACGGTTCGGGCGTTGCGGATCGATACCCTCATCCGGGTGGATGCCGTATTGGATGAACAAGCCTGGAAGCATGATCCGGTAAGCGGGTTTATCCAGTCGCAACCGGATGATGGGCGTCCCGCCAGTGAGCGGACCGAGGTCTGGGTGGCCTATGACCGCGAAGCCATGTACTTCGCGGCGCGGCTGCATGACCGGAATGCCGAACTGATCAGACAACGCCTGGGGCGGCGGGATGACCCGATCGAGTCGGACTGGTTCATTATCGCCCTGGATCCATACAAAGACGGACGCAGCGGATACCAGTTCGCCATTAATCCCGCGGGCTCCATCCGGGATGCCGTTTTGTATAACGATGAGAACGGCGATTCCACCTGGGACGGAGTATGGGAAAGCGCCGCCCGGGTGGATGCATCGGGATGGACGGTGGAGGCGCGCATTCCCTTCAGCCAGATGCGTTTCCGATCCGGCGGGGATCATGCGTGGGGAGTGTATTTTCAACGCCAGATCCAACGCAGGAACGAAGTGTCCGGATTAACCTGGATCCCCCGGGAGGAAAGCGGATATGTTTCGCGGTTTTCACGGCTGGTCGGCATACGAGGGGTCCGGCAGGGTTCCCGGGTCGAGTTGATTCCATACGCCGTGGCCAAAGCGGATTATTCCCCGGCGGAAACGGGAGACCCTTTTCACGACGGCAGCCGTTACACCGGTAACCTTGGCATGGACGCCCGCATCAGCCTCACGTCCACCCTTACCTTGAACTTGACGGTGAATCCCGATTTCGGCCAGGTGGAGGTGGATCCGGCGCAGATCAACCTGACCGCCGCGGAAAACTACTACTTCGAGAAACGTCCCTTTTTCGTTGAAGGCAATAGTATATTCCGTTTCGGGGTCAGCGGCACCAACCGTTTCATGATGGTCAACTGGCCGGAACCCACGTTTTTCTATTCCCGGCGTATCGGGCGATCACCTCAGTATTCTCCGGATGCTCCGTATACATCGATTCCCGGCGCCACCACCATACTGGCGGCGGCGAAAATCACGGGAAAAGTCGGAAGGGACTGGAACCTGGGCATGATGCACGCGGTAACCCAACGGGAAAACGCCTCGCTGATGACCGCCTCCGGCGAGGGGTCGGTGGTTGTGGAACCCTCCACCTACTACGGAGTGTTTCGCCTGGTAAGAGAGTTCGGCGAAGGCCGCCACGGTCTCGGCGTGATCAGCAGTATGGTGTTGCGCAATCTGGAGGACCCGCATCTGGAGGATTTCCTCATGGATCGGGCATTGATGCTGGGGCTGGATGGCTGGACCTTGCTGGGCCGGGAACGGACATGGTCCCTGTCCGCCTGGTGGGGCGGCACCAGGGTTTCCGGCAGCAGGATCGCGGTTTCCAGACTACAGACGGCTTATCCCCATTATTTTCATCGGCCCGACGCCGATCACGTGAAAGTGGATGTCGCGGCGACTTCCCTGTCCGGATGGTCCGGGCGCATCACGTTGAACAAGCAGAAAGGCAACATCATGTTCAATGCATCCATCGGGGCCATCAGCCCGGGCTTCGATATCCGTGACCTGGGATTTCAATGGAACTGCGATCTCATTAACGGTCACATCATGGCCGGGTATCGGTCCTTTAAAGTGGGTCGGGTGTTGCGCTATTGGGAGATCGAATTGACTACCCAGCGCAACTACAATTTTGACGGTGCAAAAACCGGTGACCAGGCCCTGGGGCTGAAAAGCGGTTTTCAATTTTTAAATTATTGGGAAGCAAACCTGGAATTCACGAAAAGCAATTCCTATATCGATGTGCTGAGTACCCGGGGCGGGGTCTCCATGTCGCGTCCAGGACTGTCATCCCTGGGCATCGGTCTGCAGAGTGATAAACGCAATCCGCTGGTGGCCGAAGCCGGATTCGCCATGCAACGGGGGAGTGACGGATCCCGGGTCAATCAGGTGTCTTTCGGACTGGAGTGGAAATCGGGAACCAATGTAACGATCAGTATGGCCCCCGGATATACCGAGGCAGTGGAACCCGCACAATGGATTCATAACATTACCGATCCTCTCATGACCGCAACCTCCGGAACCAGGCATATCTTCGGCCGATTGGAACAGCGTACGATTTCCTGCGATATCCGTGTCAACTGGATCTTTTCTCCCCGGCTGAGCCTCCAGGCCTACGTCCAACCCTTTATCTCCGCGGGTGAATACGGTGATATCAAGGAGCTCGCCGGACCCGGCGTTTATGCATTCAACTCTTTCGGCATCAACGGATCGATCCTGACCCGGGAATACGGATTCTACAATATAGACCCGGACGGCTCCGGACCGGCGGGGACATTCGTGATAGCGAATCCGGACTTCAACTTCAAGTCGTTGCGGGGTACGGTGGTGGTGCGCTGGGAATACCGGCCGGGATCGGTGATTTTTCTGGTCTGGACCCAGAACCGCGCGGACTACGCGGATCCCGGGGACCTGCGCCTGGGCCGGGACCTGGGCAATCTTTTCCGCGCCCGGGGGGACAACATTTTCATGCTCAAGGCGACGTATAGGTTTAAGTTGTAATACCCTCTACGGGTACATTGAGTTGAAGAGTTGAAAAGGAAAAATTCAGTGATGGCGAATCTACCGAACGGTGATGACGATCCTGCCCGAGCTGTGATGGCGATAGCAGGCGAACGATGATGGGGAGTTTTTTTATCACAAGTTTTCCCGGAGATCGCATCACAAATTCTTTGGTATTCGTATCACAAGCCCCCTTAGGGATCGTATCACCAAAGCGACTCTCATCTCCCTTCGCTCCTGGCCACCAGCCACTTGCCATTTCTCTCTTCCGAAACCTTTTGGATCCGTATTCAGTATAAATTTACCTAAACGGCTTTTCCGTACATGGGGCGCGATATCCGGGATTCCCCCCGGGAGGGTTTCCTCATGACGCAGGAGGAACACTGAATGAAAATACGGTTATTGGTTGCATTCATAATGTTGGTTCTGATTCCCCTGACCGGCCTGCCAGCGGCGGATCATTCGGAAACCCTGGAGCAGCGGGCCGCCCGGCTGCACAAGGATGCCCTGGTGATCGACACCCATTGCGATACCCCCATGGCCATGCTGCGCGGACTGGATATCGGTGCCGGGAACAACCGCAATGATGTTGATCTCGGTCGCATGGAAGCCGGGGGTGTGGATGCCATGTTTTTCGCCGTATTCGTATCCAATGCCCGAGACCGGAGCCATCCCGCCCGTCACACCCTGGAGATGATCGACGCCATCGTCACCCAGGTCGAGGCCAACTCCAAGCGGGCCGCCCTGGCCGTTTCCACCGCGGATATCCTGCGTTTGCACGAAGAAGGCCGGCGCGCCATATTGATGGGCATGGAAAACGGCGGCCCCCTGGAAGGCAGCCTGCGGTTGCTGCGTCAGTATTACCGGCTGGGGGTGCGTTACATCACCCTGACGCACAACAGTCATAACGATATCTGTGACTCTTCCACCGCCGCCCCGGCCGCATGGAACGGACTCAGCCGTTTCGGCGGCAGGGTTGTCGAGGAAATGAACCGTCTGGGCATGATCATCGATATATCTCATGTCTCGGACGCCACGTTTTACGATGTCCTGCGTCTGTCCAAAGCGCCGGTCATGGCCTCCCACTCCTGCGTCAGGGCCATCTGCGATACGCCACGCAATATGAGTGACGATATGATCCGCGCTCTGGCACGCCATGGCGGCGTGATTCAGATCAATTTCTATTCCGCCTTTCTAGATCCCGGCTACTCCCGCCGTGCCCGGGAGGTCCAGAAAGCGCTGGCTCCCCGTTTCGCCGCCCTGCGTGCCAAGCACGGCGACGGCAATGCATTCTGGAAAGCCGCTTTTGCCTTGTGGAAAAAGCACACCCCGGAGCCTCCCGGTCTGGAAATACTGATCGATCATATCGACCATGTGGCCAAGCTGGTGGGCGTCCGGCATGTAGGCCTGGGCTCGGATTTTGATGGTGCCGGCAGCTTCCCCAGGGGACTGGAAGACGTGTCCGGATTCCCCCGCATTACCCTGGCTTTGTTGAAACGGGGGTACACTGAAGAGGACGTTCGCCTGATCCTGGGCGGAAACTTCATGCGGGTATTCTCCGAGGTGGAGCGAGTCGCCGCCAAGTTAAAGCGCGAAGTGTAATCGACCGATCTTCAGCGCAGGTCCCGTCGCCGGAAGACGGCGGTATGGGCGAAGCGGTCATGCAAGGCCTGACGTTCCGGCAAAAGCATCATGAATCCGCCCATGAGAATCAACATACCGGCGATGCCGCTGATGCTGCCGATCAGGCCGATACCCGTGGTGGTAGCCAGCAGGTTGAGCAGGGAAGGGCTGTTCTTGACCATGTAACGGGTGAGAAAAAGAGTTTGATCTCCCCTGGAGCCGTCGGGCCTGCCGATTTTTAATCCCAGCAGCATTTTGCCCGGAGTGGCACCGGCGAATCCTTCGATCAGCATGTAGAGCATGCTGATGTGAGCCATGAACTGAGAGACCTTCCAGACACTCTCCATGGCTTCCGGAGAAGGAGTCCCACCGGCTCCGGTGAGTATTTCCAGGTATTGGCCGTGGGTGAACACCCCCATATGTTCCGGCATGAACAGGGAAACCAGCAGGGTGGCCAGAAATGCCATCACGAAGCTGTCGATCAGGAATGCTCCCAGCCGGGGGCCGAATCCGATTCGTTCAGGGGAAGTCGTTTGGTTCATCTTGACCATGCTCCGAATTTTACGGCCAGGTGAATGCCGGCGGCCAGGGCCGTGAAAGGCGCCAGAAAATGGCGGAGAATATCCAGCCAGGCGGGCATGACCGAATTTCCGATTATCAGGGCCGGACCGTTGAAAATAATTGAATAAATCAGGACTCCCAGGGCGGCTCTCACCAATCTCCTGGAGGGAGAACCTCCTTCCCGGGGGAGTCCCCGCCACCAGGAGAAGAGGAATCCCAGATTAAGACCCAGGAGGCGGGCGGAGGCGGTGGCGTAGGCCCGGGGGATGAACAGGATGATGAGTGGGCCCGCCAGGGCGGCGAAGATCACCAGGGGACGTCGCCATTCCGCGCGGAAACGCTGAAAACGTTCTTCCAACCACCATTGCAGGGTGGGAGAACGCCCCATGGTTCCAACCGCGGTCATGGCCACCGCCAGGCCGATCAGGGTTCCGGCCAGAACATCCGCGGGAAAATGGCGCCCCAGGTACAGGCGGGAGAAGGCCATCAACAGAATCCAGACACCCAAGAGTATTCGAGCGATGGGGCGTCGTACCAGGGTGGCCAGGGCGCCGGCCCAGGCCGCGGTTCCGGCGCAATGTCCGGAAGGAAATCCAAAACCGGCGGACGGATTCGTACCTCCGGGAGGCAATGCAAAGAACCCCCCGGGATTGAACGAAATCGCCGGTGCCGCGCTGTCCGTGATGCCTGGAGATCTGACCTTTCCATTGATGTCAAAAGGTCTGGGAAAGCGCAAATGCGCTTTCAGGACGCCATTCAATGTTACCGCCCAAATCCATGCTTGGAACATGATGAATCCCGCCCGCAGGTGAACGCCGAACATGAAGGCCAGCAGGAGGACCGGCAAAGTGTCTCCATCTCCCAAAAAGCTGATGACCTGCATGATCAGGTCCAGGAACCCGGAGCTCAAGCTCTGCAATTGAACAATCAAATCCGTCTGAAACATGCGTATACAAATCCTTTATGAATTGCCGATTTTCCGGAGCACGGCCGCTTGGAGGCTAATCGATTCCCATCAGGTTCCTGGCCACCGCCGCCGAGTCCTCCCGGACGCGGGAATGCAGGCTGTTGCCCGCCGCATCCATGGTAACCACCAGAGGAAAGTCCTTGACCTCGATAACCCAGAAAGCTTCGGGAGTGCCGAATTCCTCCAGGTAATGGACATCCAGTACTTTTACCACCGAGTTGGCGATCAGGGTACCGGCTCCGCCGACGGCATGAAAGTAAACCGCGCCGCAACGCTGCAGCCCTTCAGCGGTGCGGTCGCCCATGCCGCCTTTGCCGATGACACCCCTGGCGCCGTATTCGCAGATGACATCCGCCTGGTAGGGCTCCTCACGGATGGAAGTGGTGGGTCCGGCGCTGACGAATCTCCAGTCGCCGTCACTGTCGCGTCGTACCACCGGGCCGCAATGGTAGATAACCGATTCCTCCAGCAGAGGGCGTAGAAAATCCGGCTTTTTCTCAACCATGAGCTTGTGACCCTGGTCCCTGGCGGTGACGATGACGCCTGAAAGCAGCACCGAGTCGCCAAGCTTCAGATCCCGGATCGCTTTTTCCGGAATGGGGGTTTCCAGTTTAATCATGGGTCACCTCTCCGTTGTGGATGGTCATGCTCTTGCGTCGAAACGCCCAGCAGGTATAGGTAATGGATACAAAGAATGTGGCGGGATGCCGGTGTTGGGCTCCGGCGAACACATCAAGGGCGGTGGTGGCGCCGCCGAATCCCATGGGGCCGATGCCCAGGCGATTCAACTCATCCATCAAGCGAAGCTCCAACTCCGCCAGTTCCGGTTGGGGACTGCGTTCACCCACCCGGCGGAAAAACTGTTCCTTGGACAGGGAGTAGGCCGTATCCCGTCCCCCGCCGATACCGATTCCGATAAAACCCGGAGCGCAACCCAATCCCTGGGCGTTCACCACGGCATCGATGACCACCCGCCGGACACCGTCAAGATCGCGGCCGGCTTTCAGGGCGGCATGGGGGAGTTTGTACTGGGCGCCGACGTTCTCACTGCCCCCACCCTTGAGCATGAGACGTACCCGGGTTTCCGGGCGGTCCCATTGATAAAAGTGGATGTGGGGGGCATCGATGCCCAGGTTGTTGCTGGAATTGCGGCCGCTGACGGGGTCTACAGCGTTGGGGCGCAGGTATTGGCGCCGGGTCGCTTCTTCAGCGGCGGCTTCGACCGCCCGGCGCAGGGGCGGTTCGTGGCCGCCCACCGGGTGGTCGATATACAAAACCAATGAACCGGTGTCCTGGCAGATGGGAGTGCTGTTCTCCCTGGCCTGCCGGACGTTTTCCAGAATGGTTTCCATGACCGAGGCCGCCGGCGAGCCGGCGGCCTCATGGTCATGGGCCTTTCGCAATGCCGCTTCCACGTCGGGGGACAAATCGGTGGCGGCCCGGCGGATCAGTTCCAGAAAAGCTTGTTCAAGTTCCATGTGTGACCTCCAATTGCCCTGGTCTTCCCCGGGGGAAGGGCAGGCGGACTATTTTTTCAATTGATCCAGTTTCTCCGGAATCACCAGAATGGCCCGGTAGATGTCGACGATCAGATAGAACATGACGAACATGATGTAACTCAGGAAGGGCAACAGGGCGAAGGTGAGGATTTGCGGGGCATGCATCTGAATCTTCATCCAGGCGGATACCGTTTTCATTTCGTTGCCGAAGAGACCGATACCGTCGATAAAAAGGTATACCGTGAGGATCACGACACCCAGTCCGAATATAATGGGAACCAACCGCATGACCGCTTTGAGGATATACGTGATGATACCCAGGAATTCCTGTCCGGCGGACGTTTCATCCACGATCTCCATGGTAATGGTTTCCGGGTGGAAGGTAACCATGGCGAGGAATTCAAGAAAAATGAAGCCACCGAGTCCGCCCAGGAAAGGCATGATGCCGCCCACGCGGATGGCGGTAACGATCGACATGATCAATACGACCACACCCAGAATGGCTGACAGGAATGCGACGCACTCCAGGAAAGCCCGGGAAGCGAGGCGGCTGGGATTGTTGCGGATCAGGGTCTGTCCCGCGCCCAGGAAACGCTGGGCGGTGAATTGGATTACAAAGACGACCAGGAACCAGATGATTCCGATCAGGAAAGAGTCGAACTTGTTGACCCGGATGGCGAAAATAAATGAAAAAAGGAAGCCGAGACCCGCGGCGGCTACCAGGGCCCAGTGACCGATGCGGCCCGCCCAGGTGGTGGAAAAATCAAGCAGTTTTACATTCAGCAATCCTTCCACCCATGCATAGACTTTTTCCAGGATGCGTACACCGAACAGGTGCCCTTCGGCGGATCCTTTCTTGGTTTTTTTTGTTGGACTCACGATATCCCTCCTTGAAATGTAACTCAATGTGATTTTAGGAACGGTGAAACGCAAAGTCAACCCGACGTCCCGGGAACCGGAGAGTCCGGTCAATCCTTTCGCGCCCGGATCATACGGTGCAACCGTTTCCAATTGCCCGGGTCGAGATCACAGGCCCGGCGAATTTTGGGATCCTTGGCGTGGACGGCAATCAGGAACACGCCGTCATTTCCCAGGCGTTCCCGGGCGCTGTCGGCCATGGCGATATCGTCTTCGGTGTCACCGATCACCAGAACCCGGCGGACGTCACGGAATCGGTCCAGCAACCTCTGCAACCGCTGGTACTTGTCCCGACGGCTCAATACGGAATGGTCGCGGTCGATCTCCAGGGGAGAGTGGGATACCAGATGAACGCCGTGGGTGATCCAGTTTCCCGGCACCAGGTGGGATAGCCTGCCGGCGACGGCTTTCAGAACCGGATCAAAAGCCTTGGATACGATTGCCGCCGCTTTGATCCGGGATGAGATTTCACGGATACATGCACGAGCGCAAGGATAGGTCAGACCGCTGATTTTCCGGGCCGCACGTTCCAGATCTTCCGGGGGGACCGACCGCAACACCCAGCGCACGAAAAAATGCACCAGGATCCGGTCCATCCGCGACATGGAGATCCGCCCCCGGATATACCGATACCGCAAACGTACCATCAGAACCAGGAGACGGCACATGGCCGTGCCAATACGCAGGGCGCGCAGGGGAGATCGTGAAAGGCAGAGGAGGAATCCCAGATCCGCGGCGGACAAACCACGTCCCAGGGCCGGACAGATGCCGCGGTAGAGGGTTCCGTCAAAGTCACAGACCAGCAGGGTCTGTTCCGGTGGTTGCCGGAACAGGAAATCCTTCAGTTTTTCCGATCCCCTTTGCTCTTTTTTCCCCATTTCCCGTATGCGGGCAAACAAGCCCCTCCCGAATCACGAAGCGTATCAGATCAGACCGGCGAGAGCAACTTTTGGAATCCTTTTTCCATACATCCGAAATGTTGCGATGCAATCGTCTCTATTGGTGATCCAATCCCTAAGAGGGCTTGTGATGCGAACGAGGAAGAATTTGTGATGCGATCTCCAGAGGAGATAGTGATGGCGATCTCGCAGGGTATTGTGATGAAAAAATCGACATCACCGCTCGTCCGTGATCGTCATCACAGTTCGTTCAAGTCCTTCATCACAGTTCGTGTGCCCCACCATAACCGCTCGCCCGCTATCGTCATCACAGCTCGGACAGGATCGTCATCACCGTTCGGTAGATTCGCCATCACTGGATTTTTCCTTTTCAACTTTTCAACTTTATATCCGTACGTGTATACTCATGGCCATAATGAAGCATCCGGAAAATATTGCAAATGGAAGCTCCGTAAGGTATGGAGGTCGCGACCTCCTGCTGGGAGGACTCCTGATGGCGGCGGCCCTGGTCTTGCCGTTGGTGTTCCACGCCCTGGGCCTGGGCAGTGAATTTCTCCCCATGTTTCCGCCGATTATCATGGCCGGCTGCCTGACGGCGCTTCCCGTCGGATTGACCGTGGGGATTCTCTCTCCGCTGGTATCCGCGGTGCTTACCGGAATGCCGCCTTTTTTCCCCCCCATCGCCTGGATCATGGCCATCGAGGGTGCGGTAATGGTTCTGACGGCCCGCTGGTTGACCGAAAAAGTGCACGCCGGCGCGAGAACGGTGGTGATCCTGGTCTTGCTGGTGGATCGCCTGGTCCTGCTGGGAGCCGTACTTGCCGTGGCCACATGGCTGGATCTGCCCAGGGGTGTGTTGGGATTGGTGTCTGTTGTGCGCGGGGCTCCGGGGATCCTCATCATGATTGTGTCCCTTCCCCCCCTGATCAAAACGTTGGCCGGGCGCCTGCAGTCAATGCCCCAACCGGAGTAATGAGCATTGGCCGAGAACAATAGTCGAAAACCCCACGACTGTCCCGGCCCGGGGATCCGTCTGCTGGCTTTCCTGGTCTTGTATGTCGCCCTGATATGGATATCCCGGGACGAGTGGCCCAGGTTCATCTTTCTCTTCCTATTGGCGGTCATCCTGGTTCCTCCCGGACTCCGGGCCTGGAAGCGCGGAGCCAGGATGCTGTTGGCGGCACTGCCCGCCATGGCGGCTCTGGGAGTCATGATCTGGATTTTCGGTACCCTGGGAGGGGCGGCAAGGGCCGGAGTTTTCGCTGACCTCATGATCCGTACCGTAGTGGCCATAAGTTCCGCGGCCCTGATCTGGGGCGGCGCCGGAATGCGGGAGTTCCTGACCGGATTGGTGCAATTACGCGCTCCGGGTGTTGTCGTGTCCGTGATGACTTTGGCCCTGCAATCGACTCTGCGCATGAGGCGGCAGGCCGGTACCACCCTGGCCGCCCTGCGTTCGCGCAGCGGATTCAAAATTCCCCTGGGTCGCAGGATCGCCCTGGCGGCGCCTCTATTTCGTCATTTCCTCACCGGCCTGGTGGAGTTTCATTTCCATTTTCATGCGGCATTGGTGTCCCGGGGGTATTCGGGAGGTCCGCTCCCCGTGACCGCCGCGTCGTTCCAACGTCGTGAGTGGATGTTCCTGCCGATTTTTTCGGCTGCAGCCCTGGTGGTGGCGGTCATATGAATCTCCGGGTGATGGTGGATGTGCGGGATCTTTCGTATCAGTATCCCGACGGATCCCGGGGAATCGATTCGATTACGTTGGAGGTCGGGGAAGGGGAGTGCCTGGGTATCGTGGGGCCCAATGGGGCCGGCAAATCCACTCTGCTGCGCAATTTGAACGGCGTACTCCGGGGAAAGGGAAGTATCCGTGTCGCGGGTGTTCCGGTGGAACGGGGCCGTCTGTCCGAGGTGAGAAGACAGGTCGGGCTGGTTTTCCAGAATCCGGATCACCAGTTGTTCATGCCGACCGTGTTGGATGATGTGATGTTCGGTCCCCTGAATTTCGGGATATCCCGGGGTGAAGCCGCGGAAATGGCCGAAGCGGTATTGCGGGAAATGGGATTGTGGGAGGCCAGGGACCGTTCTCCCTTTCATCTCTCCCTGGGAGAAAAAAAGAAAGCCGCCCTGGCGGCGGTTCTCGTCATGAATCCGCGGATTATCGCCCTGGATGAACCTCTGGTCAGCCTTGATCCGGGGTCTCGGCGACGGATGCTGAAGCGAATAGAAAACCTTGAGGCGACACGGATCATCGCCACCCACGATCTTGAGTTGGTGGTTCAGATTTGTCACCGGGTGGTATTGATGAACAACGGCGGTATTATAGAGAGCGGCTCCCCCGGGAGTGTACTCAGCAGACGGCAACTCCTGGAAGCCCATGACCTGGAAGTGCCTGCAAGCTTGATCAAAGGCCCATTTTAGGATAATCGGAGTTTGATTTCCCTCTGGTTTGGAGTAAGATGATTCCAGCGTCTAGGAGGTAGATATGCAACTCGAATCATTCATCCGTGATGTGCCCGATTTTCCCGAACCGGGGATTATGTTCAAAGATATTACCCCGTTGCTTTTGAATCCCGAGGCCTTCGACGCGGCCCTGGAGCGCATGCTGACGCCGTACCAAAAGGGATCGGTTGACAAGATTCTGGCCATTGAATCCCGGGGATTTATTTTCGGCGGGGCCATGGCGCGGAAACTGGGCTGTGGCCTGGTGTTGGCCCGCAAACCCGGCAAGCTGCCCTGGCGTAAGATCAGCGAGGAGTACACCCTGGAGTATGGAACAAACGTCCTGGAATTGCATGCCGACGCCATCCTCGAGGGAGAGAGGGTTGTAATCGTAGACGATCTGCTGGCTACCGGCGGTACCGCCCTGGCGGCGGTACGTCTGGCGGAGCGTTTGAACGGGCGGGTGGAAGGCCTGGAGTTCCTGATTGAACTGGATTTCCTGAAGGGCAGGGACAAGCTTCGGGAATATACCATTCATTCGCAACTCCATTATTGACGGGGGAGGTCCGATGCGGATCTGGATTGCCCTGGCGGTGGCGGTTCAACAATTCCTGTTGTTGCAGCCTATCCAGCAAGCCTTTAATGCAAATGATTTCTCAAAGCTGCAACCGATTTGCGTATCCCGTGTATCGGTAAAACTGGAAGAACCTTTGGCCCTGAATGGCTTCTTGCGGGCACCCCGGTTCGTGCGGGAGTTTTCCTCACGCCTGGATGAATACGAAGTGAAACGTTTGGAATGGTCATCCAACTACATTGAGGAAAACTACGCCATCCAATCCCTGAACGTACAATTGACACACCGTCGCATCCAGCGCACGGTTATGTACAAATTCATATTTTTTATCCTCCGTGATCCGGAATGGAAACTATACTATCTAAAAGGCGTCCGGCTGTAGCCCGGATTGTTGCGGCAACCGCGCTGCTCGCCGCGGCGGGCCTGTGGATGGTCATATCCGGTCCCGGGACCTCTCCACAAAGCATCCGCAGGAACCTGCAGGCCCGGATCAATCGGGGAAACCGGGCTCTGGCGGAGCGAATGGACTTCCTGCGTGGACGGTGCGAGAAGCTGGCGTCCACCTATCGTTCCGGGAAGGCACTGCCCGACCCTCTGCCGGGAGAGGCGCTTGTCAAAGTGGTGGATGGCCGTATCGGCTGGCACCACGGCAGCGTGACCGTTTCGCCGGTGGCCGTGGATGGGGACGGCAGTGAGTGGGGATTGGAACGCAGGGGGGACAGTATCTTCATGATGCTCAATCCCGGGGGTGGATTGCGTTACGTCGCGCCTTTGATTCAGGTCGAGCGCAACTTCATTTTTCAGTATTTCGACTTTCCCCTGGCCCAGCATGACCTGCTTGTCCTGCGCAACCCTTCGCCGGAGAATACGGATCAATTCGAGTATGATGAAGTCTCCGGGGTACACATCATAAACGCCCGGCTAGCGGCCGCGGAAGGAAGGCTTGTACTCAGCCTGAAAGTCCTTCACGATCAAGCCGCGAATTACCTGCTTGACCGTCGCCGTCTCCAGGCGGCGATCCCGGCCTGCCTGGGGCTTTTGCTCATACTGCCGGTTTTTTTACGCCGCGGGAGTTGGCCGGCCATGGTTTCGGCCGGTTTGGTATCCCTGGGCCTGGCCGTTTTCATGACTGCCCTGGTATCGCCTTGGGGGCGGGGTTCATTGTTGATCCAATGGGGCGGCGTTTCCCTGGTCTCGGTGTTTCAGGTGCTTGTACTTGCCGCCTGGCTCCTTTTTCCCGCATTCGTCCGCTTCCGACGTGACTGGTCTTTCGGAACCGGGGTGTTGCTGGCGGATGGACTGATATATGTCGGAATATTAGGCTGTTACGCTTTGTTGCAGAGGGTTTCCTTTTATTTCGGAGAATTCTCTCCGCAACCGGAATACCTCGCCCTTCTGCTTGTTCTGTTCCTTTTGCATGCCCTGCCCCTGCCGCGGCTGAGAAGGGTGTCCCCTCCCCGGAATCTTGCCGTTTCCATCGGGCTCGTGGCCTTTCAGGCACTCCTCGTCGGGATTGTCGCCTGGATGAATTCCTCGATCACCGTACCCTTCGCCATAACCATTGCGGCGGTACCGGCAATGATCCTGCTGCGGAAGGGGATATTCCGCAGGGTGGTGGTGATGGGTATGGTAGCCCTGTCGATATTCTTCCTGACCACGTCCCGGGATGAAGTCAACAAACGCGGGTTTATCACCGACAATCTGCGGCACGTTTTTCTGAATCAGGGGAATTACGCCAAACTGATCGCCCGGGAGATCGTCCATGAAATGAATATGGCCGGCCCGGACATGTCCATATTTTTCCGTCAGTCGGGAGATACGGAGTTGCGCAATCTCTGGCGCAATACCCTGGCGGCCCGGGAGAGCATCCCTTCGGGAATCACCATCCTTTCGCCGGATATGGAAGTCGTGAACCAGTTTTCTCACCAGATTCCCTACGTTCCCGCGGGAAGTTCGCGGTTTTTTCCCGTTTGGGCGGTGGAGGATGCCCGGGCCAGGCTTTTCGGACGGGAGATCGCTCTTGCCCGGGCGTCCATCGCCGTGTATGAAGCGGGAGACCTGCTGGGTTATATTGTCATTCAGGTTCTTAACTCCCCGGAATTGATCCTGCGCCAGAAGGATGAAAGCAACCTGTTTGCCCTGGATCCCAGGCTTGGCAGGACGCCGATCAATTACATTAAATTGAACCGGGATCGGGAAATTCTGGAGAATCCGGGACAGGTCAACCTGCATGATGTCAGCGGCCTGTTCCAGCATGATCGTCGCTGGGTGCGTTTCTCCCACGATAATGCTCTTTTCGCCGGCTATGTGTTTACCGGAGGCGGAGATCCGGTGATGATCTATTACCGGCTGCCTTCGATGATGCGCCGCCTGGCGGGCTGGATACGGTTGCTGCTTTTTTGCCTGGCAGTTTCCCTGCTTCCCGCGTTGCACTCACTGCCCACGATTTCCCCGCGGCGCCTGACCCATTCTTTCTCCATGCGGGTTTTCGCCATTCTGGTGCTTATTGTTCTGCTTACCGGGGTGATTTTCTCTGTTTTTTCGTTGAATTTCCATCGCAATTCCCTGCAACGGGAACGTATGAGCCATACCTTCAACCTGGGACGAACCGCCCAGAACATTGTGAATGGCATGATCGGGGGCGAGTCGGGGATGACGCGAAACCAGGTTTTTTTCCTGGCGAGAATCATAGACGCGGATGTTACGATTTTCAGACGGGGAGAAAGGGAGTTCACCTCGGATATCCGCCAGGTATTGAAGGGAAGGATTCCCGAATACCTGGATTCCCGGGTCATGGATTTACTGAACCGGCGTAACCAGAAGTATGTTTTGCGCCGGACGACCGGGGGGCAGGCCGTCTATTTTCGCAACGGCGAACTGGTCATCCGCCTTGATTTCAACGAAGCGTGGAGCGGCTTGTCGGGCCGGGGGGATTCCTATACCGATTTCGTGACGGTGATGATATTTTTCATGGGATTGATCGGCCTTGGAGTGGCTGTGTTCTTCCGTGATCGTATCCTCGATCCGATCCGCACCCTGAACCGGGGTATGGCGGAAGTGGAAACCGGAGGGCTCCCGCGGCTGGAACCAATGCCCAGGGAAGATGAACTTCAGGCTCTGTACAAAGGTTTCAACAATATGATTCGAGGGATTGCCGCGCAGAAACGCAATATTTCCGAAATCTCCCGCATGAAGACCCTGGTTGACCTGGGCCGTCGCGTGGCGCATGAAGTTAAAAATCCCCTGACTCCCATTAAACTTTCGGCTGAGCAGATCCGGCGATCGCTCCAGGACAAACGGAGCGACTACGAAGAAACCATCCGTAAATCCGTGGATTTCATTATTGACGAGACGGAGCATCTGAAAAAAGTTTCCTATGGCTTCCTGGACCTGTCCAGATTGGATGCCATTGATGCCGGAGAATTCCCCCTGGGTGAGCTGCTTCAGGAAGAGGTACTCCATTTCCGCCAGGTATATCCAAAGATCACCTTCGATCTTGATATCGGCTCCCGTCCCTTTTCGGCGCGGCTGGACGCGGTCAAAATCCGCCAGATGGTAAAGAATATTTTATCCAATTCCATTGAAGCCATTGGCGAGGGACCCGGAAGGATCATTGTGTCTTTGCGATCGGATCGATCCGGGGTGAAACTGACTTTCATTGACAACGGCGCCGGTATGAACGAGAGAGAAGTGGAGCGGATATTCGATATGGATTATTCCACCAAGGACAGCGGCACGGGATTGGGTATGTTCATTATTCATCGTATCGTCGACCTGCATGGCGGGCGTCTTGAGGTTGATTCACAGCCGCTGCGGGGAACAAAGATCACGGTGAGACTGCCCTTACGGGTCGGGAACCGGGAGTAACGCGTTGGATTCCATGAGCGGAATACGTAAGCCTCCGCCGTTGCGGTCCGGCGATCAGGTGGGGATTTTCGTGCCCTCATCTCCGATACGCGAACCCTTTCGCAGCCGGGGATTGAAAGTATTGCGAAAAATGGGTCTGGAGCCGGTGGAGGTTCCGGGAATCCTGGACGGAACCGGATGCGTATCCAAGGATCCCCGGGAGGCCGTGGCGGACCTGCAGAGATTTTTCCATGACGGGGCGATTCGAGCGTTATGGGCGGCCCGGGGAGGTTATGGAGCCAACCTGGCCCTGCCGTATCTCGATACCCTCGAAGTCCCCGAGACCAAAGTGGTTGTCGGTTCGTCGGATGTATCCGTATTGTTATGGTGGCTGATGGAAAAACGGCGCATGGTGGTTTTTTACGGCCCCATGGCCTATGCGTCCCTGGCCGATGGGGGAGCGGAAGAGGATCAATGCCTGGCTCTCCTGGACGGCAGCTCGCCTCTACCGCTATTCCGGGGTCACGCCCTGATAGAGGGCGAGGCCGTGGGGCGGTTGCATGGCGGATGCCTGACCAACCTGGTGTCTCTCATCGGAACATCCTGGTTCCCGAATTTAGAGGACCGGATCGTCCTGCTGGAAGATGTCGGCGAACGGCCATACAGGCTTCACCGCCTTTGTTGGCAACTGGTGCAAAGCCGGGGATTGCATGGAGTCAGAGGCATCGTCCTCGGGGAATTCCCCGGGTGTTTCAATGATATACGGGAACAACGGGAACTGTGGATGCGGCTTGCCGATTTGTTTTCTCATCTGAACATTCCGGTCATGACGGATCTCCCCCTGGGACATGCCCGCCGGGCCCGGACAATCCCCCTGGGGGTTTCCGTGGGAATGAATGCGTCCGCAAGTGAGGCCCGTTTGCGGTTGCTGGAGCCGGGAACCGTATCCCGCCGGAACGACTGATCAGGGTTGCCCGGGTACGGAATGGGTGCTAGAATATCCAATCCCGGCAGGCCGTGGCTTCCGGAAATCCGACATGACAAATGAATCCGGTAATACTTCGAAGGTAGTATTGAAAAAGGGCGATCCGTCGTTGGGATCCGGGCATGAAGATAAATCCCTGGTGGTACACCTGAGCGGGATCGCCGGCTCCGGAATGAGTTCTCTGGCCGGCCTGTTCTGTGCCCGGGGAGATCGGGTGTCCGGATCGGACACAGCTTTTCACCCTCCGGTTAAAGATGTTCTGGCTGCCATGCCCGCCGTATTGCATCAAGGCTACGCGGCGGACCACATTCCCCGGGATGTGGACCTGTGTGTCGTCGGAAACATCGTTTCCCGGGGAAATCCCGAGGCCGAGGCGATACTGAATCGTCATCTTCCCTATACTTCCATGGCCCGGGCGTTGTACGATTGCTTTATTCACGGCAAACGCTCCATAGTGGTCGCCGGCACCCACGGCAAAACAACGACATCCGCGTTTATCGCCTTCATGCTTTCGCTGGCGGGCCGAAAACCGGGATATTTTATCGGGGGACGTCCATTCGACCTTCCCGCCGGATATTCACCGGGACAGGGTGAAGACTTCGTCAGCGAAGGTGACGAGTATGAAACCGCTTTCTTTGACCGTTCCTCCAAGTTTCTCAAGTATCATCCGGACATCCTTGTCTTGACCCCCTGTGAATATGATCATGTCGATTTTTTTCCGGATGAGGGGGCCTATCGGGCGGCTTTCGCCAATCTGGTGAACCAGGTGCCTTCCGAGGGTAGAATCATATTCTGCACGGATTTCGAGATGAATCATCAGGTGGTTCGCCGGGCGTTCACTCCATTAACGGGATATGGAGCCGCGGGCAATCCGGACTTAACGCTGCAGGCGGCATCCTGCCGTCCCGGCGGGGGGGTCAGGTTCACCCTGCAAATCGGAAACCGGGAAATGAAGTTGGAATCACCTCTCGCGGGGGTGTACAACGCCGGCAACCTGGCCGCGGGAGTCGCCGTGGGAATGTACCTCGACATTCCATGGGAAGTTATCTTTGAGGCGGTGTCCCGTTTCCAAGGGGTGGACAGACGCCTGCGCCGGCTGAATCGTGTCGGTGAGAGCCATTTTTACGAGGATTTCGCCCATCACCCCACTTCCCTGGCCGGTATGCTGGACAGCCTACGGAAAATGCATCCCCGGCACCGGCTGATATGTCTTTTCGAACCCCGCAGCCGCAGCCTGACCCGGGGAGATTTCCAGGCTCGCCTGGTTGAAAGCCTGTCCCGGGCGGATGATGTGGTCATTCGCCGGGTAGCCCCGGCAGGGAAGGCGCCGGCTGAAAAAAGACTGGACGAGGAAAGGTTGGCCGCCGATCTTGAGAATAGGGGATGCAAAGCGTTCGTGGCTCCCGACAATGACGTGGTCAAGGAGTGGGTTCTCCATCTGGACTTTTCCCAACCCGTCGTGTTGGTGGCGGCTTCAAACGGAGCCTTCGGTGGAATCCCCCAATGGCTTGCGAATCTGGGGGCGGAAGAGAAAAACAGGAGCAGCCGGTGAAAATCGATGTTCGTTATCAGGAGGGCACATCGCTTCTCCTGAGTCTGAAAGGATCCCTGGACCGGGATGGAGCCCGGAAGTTAACCCGATTTCTGCTGGGCCGGAACACCCGTGCTGTTTTACGGCTGGAACTGGACCTGGGAACGGTGGATTTTATCGGGCTTTCGGCCATAGCGGCCTTGCGGGATTTCTGCACTCTCCTTGCCCGACGCGGGGGATCCATGGTGATATCCAATCCGTCTCCTTCGGTGGCGACGGCTCTTTCAATAACCATGAAAGCTCCATGCTGGAAACTGCAAAACCCTCATCAGAAGGGAGAAAACAAGGATCCGGACGGTTGAAAGACCGCCCCGGGTATGGTAAGGTGATGCCATGAAACTATCTGTAATTGCCCTGTTGATCCAGGCGGCTCCACAACAGAACAACATCCTCAGGCTGGTGTTCAAGGCGTCTCCTTTTGGAAAGATCATCCTGATGCTGTTGGTTGGATTCTCGGTGATATCCTGGGCGGTGATTATTTTCAAAATGCTTGAATACGGGCGGGCGAAACGTCAGTCCGAGCGTTTCATGGATCATTTCCGTCGCACCAAGAACTTCTCCGAGATCCACAAATTCGCCGGCATGGCTCCCAAGAGCCCGCTTTCGGAGATATTCCGCAGCGGATACCGTGAACTGTCCCACCAACTCTCGCCGGGAAAGGATTCCGGAGAGGTCGATATGGAAAGTATCCACCGCTCGCTTATGCGCGCGTCCTCGGGACAGATCACCCGCCTGGAGCGATTGAACGGCTTTCTGGCGACAACCGCGGCGGTAACTCCTTTCATCGGCTTGCTGGGTACCGTTTGGGGGATCATGACCGCTTTCCATGAAATCGGTATGCAGATGAACGCAAATCTGGCCACCGTGGCGCCGGGGATCGCCGAAGCCTTGGTGGCGACCGCCATGGGCCTTTTCGCGGCGATTCCGGCGGTCATTTTCTACAATTGGCTGCTTAGCCGCTTGAAGGTGTTGATCGCCGGCATGGAGGAATTCATCATGGAATTCCTCAACGCCAGCAGGAAGCTGAAATAATGCAGCTGAACTCCAACGGTAAGTTACGCTCCAACCTGTCGGAAATCAACGTAACCCCTCTTGTGGATGTGATGCTGGTGCTCTTGATCATCTTCATGGTAACCGCGCCCATGATGAACTCGGGGATAAATGTAAATCTGCCGACGGTGGAAACCCATACCCGCCCCAGTTCCGGCGGGCTGGTTCTGACCGTTACCAAGGAGCGCTATATTTACATGGAGGACAACAACGTAAACCTGTACCTCCTGGAATCCCGTATCCGCAGTTACTTTGTAGGTAAGGAAAAAAAAGTCGTATTCATACGAGCCGATAAAGATGTCCCTTACGGGTACGTGATCTCCGTGCTGGATGTGATCAAACGTGCCGGGGTCGAGACGGTGGGTATGATCGTCGACAAGAAAGACGAAAAATGAAGTTTCGCGTGGCGTTGACCCTTTCGGTGGTCCTCCACGTATCCCTGTTTCTGATGATCATGGTGGTACCTGAGATGAATGCTCCCAACGGTACCACATATTACGTGGACCTGATCAGCCTCCCCGGTGTAGGGGGCGGGAGCGGCTCCGGGGGCGGACAGCCGGCGGAACAACCCGTACAGGATGGGGAATCGTCGCTTACCGCTCCGGCTCAGCCGGAACCGGATACCACCGAAGCCGCCGGATCGATGCGCGATCTGGCGGTAAAAAAAGCTCCGGAAGCATCCCTGCGCTATCCCGATAAAAAGAGCCGCGGCCGCTGGAAGCCAAAGGAAAAACCCCTGGTTTCGGTGACGCGGAAAAAACCGGGAAGTTCTCTGAAGAGCGGAGCGAAGACTCCTGCCGGTGGGGTAAGGAAAGGTGAGCTGAGTACGCGCATCTCCGGCGGCGGCGGTGGCGGGGGTGGTGGTGGCGGTTCGGGCCTGGGCGCCTTCCCCTACGCGTATTATATTCAAACTCTAAGGGACAGGATCTCCGGTTCCTGGTACCGTTCTCTGGTTTCTCCCGGATTGCGCGGCAGCCACTTGACGTCCGTGTATTTCCGAATCAACCGCCTGGGGCGGGTTGACCGGGTGAAAGTCGAAAAAAGCAGCGGCATCAGTGCCCTGGATCTATCCGCCAGGCGTGCCGTGGAAGATGCGGCGCCGTTTCCGCCTCTGCCCGACGACTTCCCCTATTCCCACCTGGTGGTTCATTTTGAATTTGAATGGGTGAAAAAATGAAATTGATCCGACCAATCATTCTACTGCTATTGATGCTCAGTCTCAGCATCAACGCGCAACAGGAAATCCGTATCCGCATCAGTGATGGCGTAGCCATGATCCCCGTGGCTCTGCCGGGGGTGACGTTCACTTCCCAGTCGACGGTTCGGAATGAATCCGTCCGGGCTGAAATTGAGAAAACGCTTTGGGATGATCTCGATTTTTCCAGGGTATTCCGCATGATTCCCCGGGAACACTACAAATACATCCGGGAATTCGATCCGGGTAATATCGTGTTCCCGGATTGGGAATCGATTCAGGCCAATATTCTGGTTTCCTGTCAGGTGGAGATGCCGGAGGAGCACCGCATTGTCATGTCTTTCCGGGTCTATGACGTGCGTAACGGCGGCCGTTTTATTTTTGGACGCAATTTCGGCGGTAAACGGGAATTCGCGCGGTTGATCGCTCACAGAGCGGCTGACGAGATGATGAAGCAGTTCGGCGAAACCCCGCTGTATACGTCAAAGATCGTTTTTGTATCCAACCGGGATGGGAACGAAGAAATTTACATGATGGATTATGACGGTGGTCGTCAACGCAGGATAACCATTAATACCTGGATGGATGTGTTGCCCTCCTGGAGCAGGGATCACGAAAAGATTCTGTTTACCACCTATCGCAATAACAATCCGGATCTGGTCCTTTTTCACCTTTATACGGGGAAGACCGATTTCCTGTCTACCCGCCGGGCGAATTACAGCGCCGATTGGGCTCCTGACGGCAACCGCATTGTGTATACCTCCACGAAAAGCGGAAACGCGGAATTGTACGTTCGCGACATGGATACCGGGAAGGAACGACGGCTGACCTTTAACCGGGTGATCGACACCACGCCAAACTGGAGCCCCAGCGGCAGGGAAATCGTCTTTACCTCAGCCAGGACTGGAACTCCGCAGATTTACATCATGGACGCCGAGGGCACCAATGTCCGCAGACTCACCACCGAAGGGAACTACCATGATTCGCCCGAATGGTCACCCGACGGAACCCGGATCCTCTTCGTTTCCCGCATCGAAAACCGCTTCGACATTTACACCTACAATGTCAGGTCGAACTCCATCACAAAATTGACCGAAAACGCCGGGCGTAACGAAAACCCTTCATGGTCTCCCGACGGCCGACATATCGTGTTCACTTCCAACCGTGGCGGAAGCTACCATATTTACGTCATGGATTATGACGGTTCGAACCTGAAACGCCTGACCAGCAGGGGCGAAAACAAAATGCCCAAGTGGCAGAAATTCACTCATCCCCGGTTTGACAATTGATCTGGCCTGTACTATAAGGTAATCTGATTTATAGGAGGAGATTTCATGAAAAAACTACTGACCGTCTGCGTGCTTTGCCTTGCCATGCTCACATTCTTCAATGGCTGTAAAAAGGAAGTTCAGACTGAACCCGAACCGCAGCCCGTCGTGGAAAAGGTTGAAGAACCCGCCCCTCAGCCCGAACAACCGAAGTTGACCGAAGAAGAGATCTTCATGCAGAAGACTCTTGACCAGATCAACAGTGAGGGGCACCTCAAGATGATCCACTTCGACTTCGACAAGTATTTTATCCGTGAGGATATGAAACCCATCCTCCAGAAGAACAGTGAATGGCTGCTGAATCATCAGAGCGTCGAGATCGTGGTGGAAGGACATTGTGACGAGCGGGGAACCGTTGAGTACAACATGGCTCTGGGCGAAAAACGCGCGGAAGCCGCCATGAAGTACCTCGAATCCCTCGGCGTTCCCTCTGAACGTATGCGTATTATTTCCTATGGGAAAAACCGGCCGCTGGTCAAAGGCGTTGACGAAGATTCCCATTTCATGAACCGCCGCGGTGAATTCAAGGTGGTCAAGAAGTAAGCAAACAAACGTGAAACACTTATGAAACAACGCGTTGCTCTCTTTATAGGATTTACCGTACTTTTGAGTGGGTCGCTGTTGCCGATCCGCAAAGATACGCGGCTGATTCTGGAGGAAATCCAGAAGTTGTCCCAGCAGATCAAAGGATTGCAAGAGGATGTATCCTCTTTGCAACAGAAATTCAGGATCATGGAAGACAAGGTGAACGCCATGGCGCGGTCCGGGGCCGATGATACCCAGAACCGCGAAAATGTGGCGTTGAGCCTCCAGTTCCTAAAGGAAGAGATCAACGAAATGAAAAACAAGGTTTCGGAAGTGATCGATCGCTTGAAGTCCGCTCCCCCGGTTGTGCCCGGGGGGGTGACTTCCGGCGAGGAAGAGGCCGTTCCTCAGGAGGTTCAATCTCCGGAGAACACCTACTACACGGCTTATTCCGATTATATGAAAAAGAATTATGAACTTGCCATCCAGGGATTCCAGCAGTTTATCAATATGTTTCCCCAGAACGTGCTGGCGGATAACGCCTTGTACTGGATCGGTGAATGCTATTATTCACAGAAGATGTTTGATCAGGCTGTCACTACATTTTCCCGGCTGATAGAGAACTATGCCGACGGTGATAAGACGGCGGCGGCGACTCTGAAGAAGGGATACGCCTTGATCGAGATGGGACGGGAGAGTGAAGGAATCTCTGAATTGCGACGGTTGATTACTCAATTCCCCCTGTCCGAGGAAGCATCCCTGGCTCAGCAGAAAATCAGGGATATCAATCAATAGGAACTATTCTCATGAGTCAAGTCAGAAGTATGAACCGAGTCATCCTGGTCGGCCGGGTGGGACGCGATCCCGAGGTAACCCACATCCCCAGCATTGAAAAAGATGTAGCCAAATTCGGGCTGGCCACCAGTGAAGGTTTTATGGATAAAAGCAACCAGTGGAAAGAAACGACTGAATGGCATAATATCGTGGCTTGGAGCGGTCTGGCCCAGAAAGTCGAGCGTTCCGTGAGCAAAGGCGACATGGTGCTGGTGGAAGGCAAAATAAAGACCCGCAAATGGCAGGATAAGGAAGGTCAGGAACGACGGACCACCGAGATCTATGCCGATAATCTTGTTGTGCTGGACCGGGTCAACCGCGGCGGTGGAGGATACCGGAGTGGCGGAAGTGGCCAGGAAGAGGGCGGCCGCGGGCGCCGGGAGGATTTCTCCGGAGGTTCCAAGGAACCGCCCGTACGGGATATAAACGAATTTCCTTATGATGACAGCCAGGGCGATCCCTTCTGATTATGGCATTCGTTAACTACAACAACAAGGAAATCACGGTTAAAATCGTGTATTACGGTCCTGCCTTGAGCGGCAAGACCACCTGCCTGCGTCACATATACGCCAGTCGCAGCCTAAAGAAAAAAGGCAAGTTGATCACTCTCGATACCGATGGTGACCGTACGCTTTTTTTTGATTTCCTGCCTTTGGAAATCGGCAAAATGGGGGAGTATTCCGTCAAGATTCAATTGTACACCGTCCCCGGCCAGGTCGCGTATGACACCACCCGCAAGCTGGTTCTTCAGGGAGCCGATGGGATTGTTTTCGTGGCGGACTCCCAGGTAGCTATCCGTGAACAGAATATCGCCAGTTTCAAGAATATGAAGCGCAACCTGGCGTTAAACAACATTTCCTGCAACGAAGTTCCCATTATCCTGCAATACAATAAACGCGACCTTCATGAGATCCTGCCGGTTGACGATCTGAACAGCGATCTCAACACTGATAACAAGCCTTTTTTTACTACCGTCGCGACTTCCGGGGACAATGTCATCGAGTCTCTGCATACCATTATGAAACTGGTGGTCATTTCCCTGAAAAACCGTTTGTCCGTATTCCAGAAAGACAAAACCGTAATGTTTTCCCGGGATGAAATTACCACTTCATCTCCGGAAGCTCCTGAACCCGTGGATAAAGCCCCCAATAAGATTCCGGAGCTCGATGTGGCGGATACCGAAGCGGAAGACATATTCGAATTGGATAGTCCTATAGATGAAGCATCGGCTCAGGCGAACGAGGAGGAAGAGGCGATTTTCGATCTGGGTGATGACGCATCCGTGACGAGTTTGAATGACGCGGACATTGAGATCCCGGCGTTCGACAGCCAGGCCGACGAAGTCTCGCCGTCGCTGAAGGAAGAACGCAAACCCGGCGGAGGGGATAGTACCGATTACTGGGAACCCGACAAAGACGGAGGCATCCTGATCCGGCTGGATGGTTCCATGGATAAGGCGATCATTCCCGTTACCCTGGTTCTTCCCAAGGGCCATCATTCAGCCAAGGTGGATATCCGCCTGTCCATGACCATTGAATCCGAAGACTGACATGTGACATCATGAAACGCCGCGGGGTTTCCCTTATACTGGCCACCATGATGCCCATCCTGGCATGGAGCCAGGGGATCCAGCCTCTGGTGAATAAGACCGCCGCCGTAATCAATGAAGTCATGCAGGCCCGGTATAATCCCAGTGCTACCATAATCGCTTTTGAAAATCATACCGAGTTGACCGATATGGCGGCCCAGAAGTTTTATCAACTCCTGGTGTCCCGCCTGGAATCGACCGCCCTGAAGGGATTTTCCCTTATGGACAGCATGGTGGGGTTTAACGGCGGAAAAGGTCGATTCCATAACCGCGGCATGCATGAAGCAGGATTTCTGATATCCCTGAAGATGATTCGCTCCGCCGCCCGCATCGGAGTCGGCGTTTCCGTATTCTCCCGGCGCACGGATCGTCTGGTGGCGGTGCGTTACGTATCTGAGATCATCCCGCCGGGAGAGCTGCGCATTCTGAATATTCCCGAAAGATCTTTCGCCTCTACGGGATTCGCCATGGTGACCCGGATGCAGGCGGATACCGACCTGATGGATATTTGCTCCCGGGCGGAACCGGATGGCCGGGTGAGGCATTACTTCCTGTCGCCTGAAAAAATCGATATCTTTGAATGGCAGTCCCGCAGAATGGTGCGACTGCTTTCCCTGCCCATTGACTGGGGGCGTCCCTTTACTCCGGCCAGGCATATGGAAGGGCGTATTCTGGTTTTTTTCAACCAGATGGGGACATGGCTTACCGCCGGGGCCAATATTTCGCCGAATGCGCGGGTTTTCCTTTTCCAGGAAGGCAAGTGGGGGCAACAGGACCCTCTGGATTTCGTTCCCCTTCGTCATGTAATGATTAATGACATCCCTTACCTGGCGGGAATGCGATATTCTCCGGGACGAAACTTTTTCCAGGGCGGGCTGGTACTGATGCCGCTGGATACCGGACGCCCGGAAAAAAACCGTATGTATGAAAAACCTCTGCCCGAGGCATACGCCCTGGATTTCACCACCGGAGGCGGACGGTTGGCCGCCCTGCACCTGGTGGACCGGGATTATCATTATCGCGTGTATACCCGGGATTTCGAAAACTCCACCGCAGATGAGAGACTCCGGGGAGGCTCCCTGGGTGCCCTGGACAGCGGATGGTTAGCGGTATCCGACTACTCTCGCGGCAATGACAGAGCGTTCTTTTTTTCGACCCGGGAAGGCGGTTTGAGAGAAGTATACGAAGAAGAGTTCCCCAGCCGGGAGATTCGCTTCATACGACCTGGAATCTGGGACGGGGACGAGGGATTCTGGATCTGCCTGGAGGGCCGGGACGTCGCGGGACCGGAAACGGAATTGCAATTCTGGAAAAAAAACAAGGCTCCCGAAAACAGCTTGGAAGCGGAAAAAAACAAATCGGATCAGGTCGAAGATGTCCATGATTAAACGGATTCTGTTTGCTCTTCTCATGGTGACGGTCGCCTGGCTCCATGGAGCCATTAAGCCGACATATGGAGGCGAAGTCGCGATCCGCTTGGGGGAACCCGCTACGTTCGCGTTTTCTCCATCGAATTACTCCAACCTGATATTTTACTCGCTTATTTACGAGAACTTCTTTTACCTGGAGAAAGACAACCGCCTCCAATCTAATCTTTTTTCTCGCTATCAATATGACGAGTTGACGCACAACCTGACCCTGGAACTGCGCCCCAACCTGAGTTTTTCCGACGGAAGCCCGGTATATCCCGCCCATGTCAAAAAATCCCTGGAGTCATTCATTTCCCGGAATCTTCTGGGGTCAAGGAATCTGGGGAAACGTATCCGCCGCATCAGATTGGCGGGCAATTCCGTTGTGGTTGAGCTGGCCTATCATATTCCGGACGCGGTATTTCTCATGGCGGCTCCCGAATTGATCCTGCAGGCGGATCAGAGCAGTACTTTTTCAGGTCCTTTCGTTCCGGTTGAATGGGAGCAGGGCAAACATATACGGCTGCAGGCGAATGCCTACTACCCGGGGGGCCGTTCATACCTGGACCATGTCAGGGTGGTCTTTACCGATTCCCAGAATCCCGATGTGTTTTTGTCTACTCCGGGGAAATTTGATGCGAAACGTTTCAGAGAGCATAATGCCGGGATCTTTCAAAACTTATACCTCAGTTTTCCCGGCGAAAAAGTAGGCAAAAACACCCGCATGGCGCTCTATTCCGTTTTCCGGGATTTTTTCCTGTCCCGGGGGTATTCGGAACTGAACGCCCTGACCGCCGACGAAGAATCTCCGGTAACCATCAACATGAGGCGGCTGCCGTTGCGGAGGGTTCGTTCCGTATTGCGTTCATCACGGATCCAGGTTTACCTCCAGTCATCCATGAAACGTGACGAGGAGGCCCTTCAGGAATTCCTGAAGGCCAAGGGAATCGCCATTCAGGCCAGGTTTATCGAGGACGGTCAATTGCGAAATTTTCTGCAGGGCGCTTCCGTTGAGTACCTGATACTGGAAAAAGTGTTTCAGCAAAGAATGCCGCTGGAGGAAAAGATCCGTCGCGTGGTTTCTGAACTGACCTTCGGCCGTTTTAACGCGTTGTATCTCCAGTTGATCAATGAACTGGAGGAAGTGAGCCGGTTCAACAGTGAAGAGATGCTGCTGGACCAGGTGGCACGAATCGTGGGCCGCATTATTGAGGATGGTTTCCTGATCCCCCTTTGTCAGAAGCGGTATTCCATGTTCGTGAATCGCAGATTGAGGGGTTTCCGTATGGATTCGTATGGACGCCCCCTGCTGCAGGGAGTATATCTGCCATGAAACAATATCGACGCAAGCATATTATCGCCGTCACGGCGCTTATGGGTCTGTTATGCCTGATATCACCCCCACATTCACTGGATGCCATGGAGTTCGGTGCCTATGCAGGTACTTTGAATGAAACCGGAACAACTCTGGTTGGCCTGACTCTTGATTCGGGATTTCTGGTACCCATTGTCAAAGTCGAAACCGAAGCGTATATGTTCGTTGGTAAGGAGCGATCCGGCAAGGTAATCACCCTCGGCTTGAAAATTCGGCCGAACCTCGGCAGAGTAGCGCCTTATGCGGTGGCTGGGGTTGGTTCCGAGGTGGAACGCCTTGATTTCTCCCAGGCAAAGGACCGCTATTTCACTTTTATCGGCGGCGGCGTAGTGGTGGGTCTGGCGGCCATTTTTTCCGTTCGCATTGATATCCGTTTTCAGCAACATGGTGACAACATCGTCACCATCGGGGAAAACGACAAAGTCAACTACACTCGCTTCACCGCGGGTATAGTTGCGCGGTTGTAGGCGGCAGGACTATTCCCAGCGTTTGAAGATGTGAATGTAGCTGTTCTTCTTTAACTGGTCCAGATATTCCCGTTGTTTGACTTCATGGCGCTGGGCCATGAGAATGCGGCGGATCCGATCCCGGACCTCTTCATACTCCACCAGCCGGGAAGGAGTGAACGTAACCAGCTGGAGGATATACCAGCCGGTCCCGGTACGTACCAAGCCGGAAACTTCTCCGGGTTTCAGCTTGGTGGCTGCGGCTTCCAGATCCTGGTCCATCTCACCGGATTTGAATTCACCCAGGTGGATGTTTTTGTCTTCGCCTTCGCCGAGTTCGGTATACTCTTTGGCAACGGTTGCGAAATCGGCGTCGGCCAGAGCTTTCAGCGCGGCATCCGCTTTTGCCTGCAGGGCGGCCTCGTCTTCATGGCTGGCGGGATTCATGTAGATGGCATTGAGGTCGAACATGGCGGATAGGGTAAATTCATCGACGTGCTCTTTGTAATACGCCATGATTTCAGCATTATCGATCTTGATCTTGCTTGTCACTTCTTCATATATCAAGCGTTGCTGCATGCGATACAGTTTCTGCTGGTCTCGGAATTTTTCGAAGGTAAGTCCCTCTTTCCGCAACGCCACCTTAAGTTCATCCTCGGTGTTGAAACCGTTCTGCTTCATGATCTCCTTGAGCATGACGTCTACATCGTTGTCCACGTCATAATCCCGGCGCTTGGCCTCGGCGATCAGCATTTTGCGTTCAATAAAGGTGTCCATCAATTCCGCTTTCATGCGTTTCAGGGCTTCATCGAGTTGATCTCCCTGAAACTCACGACGCAGATTGCGTTCCCATTCAGCCTCGGCATTGCGAAGCTCGGACAATGTGATCGCCTCACCGTTGACCACGGCGTATATTTCTTCAATGATCTCCGCTGAGACAATGGAGGCCGCGAGTCCAATAATGACAAGGGCGGCGAATAGAGCTGTTCTAGTCTGTTTCATGGGATTGATCTCCTGTTTCGGATGTATATTCGAATTCAAGGTTCTTCGGGTACCGGCTGACCTGGAGGGTGTCTCGGGCGTCCTGCAGCATGGTTTTATAAGCCGCTCGAAGCTTGCGTGACATCAGGTCGCTGCGGATCCGCTCCCGAACGCGCTGAAGAGGCAGGGTACGGCGGTTGCTGCGGCTGGTTACCTTGAAAATGTGAAAACCAAATTTAGATTCGACTACCGGGCTGATCTGGTGAGGACGGAGGGAAAACACCACGTTCTCCATTTCCTCCGGGAGAGTCCCCTTGGCGAATGTGCCCATATAGCCTTTGTTGGATGCTTCCGGTGAAATTGACCGCGTTGCGGCGAGATCTTCAAATTGATCGGGATTATTCTGAAGGATGCCGCGTATTTCAATGGCTTTCTCGTTGCTGGATACGAGAATCTGGTAGAGATGAACTTCAGCTTCCTGGCGGAATTCCCCGCGGTGTCGTTGATAATAATCCCTGATTTCTATTTCACTGACTTCCTGCTGACGGAAGTAGTTAAAGTAGAGGTATTTCTGGATACGAGCCATCTCAATGAGTACCGGCCGCGGCAGAGAGTCGGCGGGAAGGTGAAGCTTTTCGATCAGATCCGGGAGTTCATCGGATGTTACGGTTACTCCGGACTGCTCCGCCCGGTATCGTAGAATCTGGTATTCCACGAAATTATCGAATAAGCGGGACTGAAGGCCGGGTTTCGCGTTGTTCAGCTCCAGGTCGGGATAACGACTGGATAGGTAGTCCATGAAGTCAGCCCGGGTAAATCGCCGTTCTTCTATTTCAAGCACTGGAGGTGACTCGACGGATTTGGCGGCGGGCGATTCCTCTGGCGGTGGTGTCGGCGGGTCGCCTCCGCAACTGCTGGACAGTACGATCAGCAATAGTAAAACAACAATGATACCCCGGGATTTCTGTTTCATGGTATGCCGGCATTATAGCCCAAACCCGAGAGCGTTTCAATGTGAACCCCATGGTATTGGGATGCAATGCGTGTACCAGGAGTTTCAGGAATTCAGGCGGGAACGGATAAAGTCCGTGAATTCACGGGGCATGGGACTGACCGAGACCAGAGGTAGTCCGGTTTCAGGGTGATCGAACCGGATATGGTGGGCGTGCAGAGCCAGACGGGGGAATTCCGGGCCCGCCCCGCGGCCGTACCACTCGTCGCCCAGAATGGGCGTGCCGTGCTGGCGCATGTGTACCCTGAGTTGATGCGTGCGGCCGGTTTGGGGATCCAGTCGAACAAGGGCGCTGTCACCCAGACGCAACAAGAGTTCATAACGGGTTTCCGCCGCACGGACTCCCGGTTCATCCGGTCTGCGAGCCACGGTTATGCGGCGCCGGTCGCGGCGGCTTCGCATCAGGGGGAGATCGATGATTCCCGCGGGGATTCGGGGGATTCCCGCTACCAGCCCCAGGTAGGATTTGTGCACCAGTCGTTGATTAAACTGGCGCATGAGACGGCGCATGCTGCGGCGATGAAGGGCCAGTATCAGTACTCCGGAAGTGTCGCGGTCCAGGCGATGAACGATTCCCGGCCGATCACTATCGGCAAACATGGTTGAGACTTGCGGGTATTCCCGGAGAAGTATATCCATTATGGTTTCCCGGCGCTCTCCGGCTCCGGGGTGTACGGAGATCCCCACGGGCTTGTCAATCACCAGGAGGTGATCGTCCCGGTACAGCAGCCGCAGGGTTTCCGAAGACTCAGGGGGCTGGTCGATCGGTTCGGGAATATCCAGTTCCAGCAGGTCTCCGGCCCTGACGATACGGCTTTTCCGCATACCCTGCTTTCCATTGAGGAATACCCGGCCGGCGCTAAGACCGCGTTCAATTCGGGAGCGGCTGAGGTGTGGGAAAAGGGCGGCAAGGCATCGGTCCAGACGGGTCCCGTCCAATTCCGGAGGGACCGTGATGCTTTCCATTATCTCCTGCTTTTTTTCCACCACGTCAGGTGGACATGCATTTCCCCCGCCAGATGGACAGAGCGAGCAGGCAGACTCCGATCGTTATGGCGGAATCCGCCAGATTGAATGTAGGCCAGGACCAGGTTCCGATACTGAAGTGGAGAAAGTCAACCACTGATCCGGCCAACACCCGGTCAACCAGGTTCCCCGCGGCTCCTCCGGCAACCAGGGCCAGCCCGGCCAGTTCCAGCCGACACTTGCGGTCGATCTTCGTAAAAAAAACCGCTACCAGGACCAGAGCGGCCAGGGAAAGCAGGGTGATGACTTTTTGCAGCATGCTGCCGGAGCCCTTGGAGAAGAAGCCCCAGACGGCGCCGGAATTGCGGATGTACAGAATATGAAAAAACCCGGGAATGATTTCGATGCGCTCATAGAGATGCATGCTCTGCTTGACCAGTATCTTTGTGATCTGGTCCAGAACGGCGACCATACAGGCCAAGAAGAGGAAGGGCCCCTTACCGCTATAGCGACTCATGCATTACCTCAACGACCCGGCCGCAGCGGGGACAGAGCTCGGGGTGAGTGCTGGAGGCAGTTGACTCGGCAAATCGCTTCCAGCAGCGGGGGCATTTGCGTCCCTGGAAGGGGATGACGGATACCCCGGTATCCTCGCCACGCGCGAAGGATACATCGGCCACAACAAGTATTTCTGAAAAGAGTTCTTCCATGGATTCCAGGAGTGGGGCCTTTTCGGAATTCAATGTGATTGTTACTCCGGCTTCCAGGGAATCTCCGATTTCTCCCCGTTGACGGGCTTCTTCCAATTCCTTGAGGGCGATCTCACGAACCGACATGATCGCTTCCCAACGGCGTCCGTCTACCCGGTCGCGAAGGTCTTTGCGCAGGTTGGGGAAGATGTGAAGATGGATCGAATCTTCGGTGTTTTCCTGGCCCGGCAGGTGTTGCCATGCCTCCTCGGAGGTAAAGACCAGGATGGGGGCCATCAATAACAGGGAATCCCTGAGTATATGATAGATGGCAGCCTGGGTGGCTCTCCGTTCCGGCGCGTTTTCCGGATTGCAATAGAGATTGTCCTTGCTGAAGTTGAGATAGAATGAACTCAGGTCAATGGAGAAGAAATTCGCCAGGCTGTGGAAGACCACATGGGTGTCATATTGATCGTAGGCTGAGAGAATGTGTTCCTTGACCTCCTCGAAACGAGCCAGGATGAAGAGGTCGGTTTCCCGCAAGTTGCTTTTGTCGAGACTATGTTTCCGGGGATCGAAATCCTTGAGCACCCCCAGCATGAAGCGCCAGGTATTACGGATTTTTCGGTAACTTTCCGTTACCCGGGAGATGATTTCATCTCCCAGGCGGATATCTTCCCGGTAATTGGCCATGGCAACCCATAGTCTCAGGATTTCGGCTCCGTGGGAATCCACTATCTTCTGGGGCGGGATCACGTTGCCGATGGACTTGGACATGGCTTTGCCTTCATGATCCAGAGCCCATCCATGGGTAACGACCGTACGGTAAGGGGAAGCTCCCTTGGCGCTGAGGGCCACCAGCAGTGCCGAATGATACCAGCCGCGGAACTGGTCTCCACCCTCGAGGTAAACGTGGGAAGGGAATTCATGGTCATCCCGGTTTTCCAGTACCGAAATGGAGGATCCGGATTCAAACCAGACATCCAGGATGTCCATGCCCTTGCGGAATTCCGTTCCGCCGCAGGATGAACAGGAGGTTCCCGCGGGCAGGAAATCAGTGACGGCCCGGGTATACCAGGATTCGGACCCTTCGGCGGCGAAGATGTCGTGAACCAGGTCGATGGCGCTCGGATCGAGCAGTGGTTCCCCGCATTGTTCACAGAAAAAAGCGGGAATGGGTACTCCCCAATCGCGTTGCCTGGAGATGCACCAGTCGGGCCGGTTCTCAAGCATGGACAGCATGCGTTCGCGGCCCCATTCGGGGAGCCATTCCACGCCCCGGGTTGCCTCCATGGCGCGGTTACGCAGGTCGGCGGTGTCCATGGAAATGAACCACTGGGATGTGGCCCGGAAGATCAGGGGATTGCGGCAGCGCCAGCAATGGGGATAGGAGTGGGGATAGGCATCACTGTGCAGGAGGAAACCGCCTTCCTCTAAATCTTTCAATACCGCCTCGTTGCCCTCGTTGACGTGAAGACCCTCGTAAGGACCGGCGCTGCTATCGAAACGCCCGTCATCACCAACGGGGGAAAAGATCTCCAAGCCGTAGCGCAGACCCGATTGATAGTCTTCGTCCCCATGGCCGGGGGCGGTATGCACGCAGCCCGTACCCTGGTCGAGCATGACGTAATCGGCGGTGATCAGGAGGGAGTCCCGATCGAAAAGGGGGTGCCGGGCTTTGGCTCCCTCCAGGCGGGAACCCTGGAATTCGGTTAGGATACGGTAATCCTTGCCCGCGGTTTCCGCGATAACCGGGATAAGCCTTTTTGCCGCGATCAGGCGCTCGCCGCCCATTTCGAAAACCGCGTATTCGGAATCGGGATGAAGAGCGATTGCCAGGTTCGCGGGGATGGTCCAGGGCGTGGTGGTCCAGATCAATACCGCGAGCCCTTCCCCGGCAAAAGGCTTGAGGAAGTCCGGCGGGTCGGGCAGGGGAAACCGTACGGTTATGGAATGGGATGAGTGGTCATGGTATTCGACTTCCGCTTCAGCCAGGGCGGTTTGACAGTGCGTACACCAGTATACCGGCTTTTTCTTGCGGTAAACGTTGCCGGCTTCCACGAAGGATTTGAAGTATTTGATGATACCCGCTTCATATTCCTTTTGCAGGGTCATGAAGGGATTTTCCCAGTCACCCAGCACACCAAGGCGAATGAAACCCTGGCGCTGCAGGTCCAGGTAACGGAGAGCGTACTCCCGACAGATCTTGCGGAACTCGGCTACGGGTAAATCGGCTTTGCGTTTCCCCAGTTTCTGGTCCACCTGGTGTTCGATGGGAAGTCCATGACAATCCCAGCCGGGTATAAAGGGCGCGCGGTGGCCCTGCATGGAACGGATGCGGATAATGAAGTCCTTGAGGATCTTGTTCAGGGCGTGACCAAGGTGGATGTGGCCGTTGGCGTAGGGAGGGCCGTCATGCAGGATAAACAGCGGACCTTCCCGCCGGGCTTCGAGAATTCGATGGTAGATGTCGCTTTCCTGCCATTGGCGGATTATCTCCGGCTCTTTCCGGCCGAGCTGTGCCTTCATGGGGAAGGCTGTGCGCGGAAGAGTCAGCGTGTCTTTCCATTTTGGCGTGTTGTGATCTGCCATCAGTTTTCTCCGTTTCTGGGATTCAGGGTGAAATGAGGGGGTCAAAGAGATATTTTGCCCCATTTCTTTTGTTGAGTCAAGTGAAGTCCTTCTCACCCTGCTTGCCCCCGGCTACGCTGAGAATCAAAACGTATGACCGGAGTCGGCAATGTTGAGGCAATCCCGAAGGTGGGGGTGGGTCAAGGGATACTCATTCGAACATGGTGGCGAAAACCCGGGGGGAGTTGCGCCAGTTCGGGCTGACCCGGACGTGCAGGTCCAGGAAAACCTTGCGATCAAAGTAGTCTTCCAGCTCCCGGCGCGCCTGGGTACCGATTTCCTTGATCATCGAACCGCTACGGCCCACCATGATTTTTTTCTGGGAACGGGTTTCCACATGGATTTCCGCGTTGACGATCACGAGATCTTCGCGCTTTTTGAGTTCTTCCACCGTTACCAGGGTGGTAAAGGGCAGTTCGTGGCGGGTTTGCTGCAGCAATTGTTCACGGATCAGCTCGGATGCGTAGAACGATTCGCTCTGGCGGGTAAGGGCGTCTTCCGGGAACAGGGGAGTACCTGACGGCAGATGGTTAAAGATGAGGGATTCCAGAAGGTCTACGTTCACCCCGTTAAGAGCGGAGAGGGGTACGATTTCCTTCCAGGGGAACCGGTCTTTCAAGGCCGCCATTCTTGCGAGGCTGCGGGAACGACGGAACATGTCGATTTTATTGATCACCAGAATGACCGGCTTGCGGGACTCTTCCAGGAGGCCCAGGATAAACGGATCCTCGCGTTCATCCTTGATTTCCGTGAAGTATAGAACCAGGTCGGCTTCCCGGAGGGACATGTGGACATCCTTCATCATCTTCTCGTTCAAGCGGGAGCGGGGCTGGTGGATCCCGGGAGAATCAAAAAAAACCGCCTGACCCCTGGGGGTGGTGTGAATTCCCAGAATGCGTTTCCGGGTGGTCTGGGGTTTATCGGAGACAATGGATATCTTGGCTCCCATAACGGAATTTAAAAAAGTTGATTTTCCGGCATTGGTACGGCCGATAAGGGCAACATACCCGGAGTGAATATTGGATTTTTCAGTCATCTGTGCGGATTACCTTAACTTTCAATATACGGTTCTTGTCCACTTCAACCACTTCAAGAATAAAGCGTCCCAGGGAAATCCTTTCGCCGATATCGGGGATTTTACCCAGACGGAAACTGATCAAACCACCCACTGTCTGGTAGTCTTCCTCTTCCTCTATTTTTATCTTGAGAGCCTCGGCCAGATCGAATACGTCCGTATCGCCCCGCACGGTGAAGCCGTCGGCGTCGGGAACGATCATCTGAGAGTCGTCGTCATACTCGTCCCGGATGTCTCCCACGATTTCCTCGATAATGTCTTCCATGGTGACCACCCCGGCCACGCCGCCGAATTCATCGACCACAACGGCGAATTTCTGCTTGGAACCCTGCATCTCCCGGAGGAGTTCCGGAATTCTCATGGTTTCCGGAACAAAAAACGGCGGGCGCATCAATTTGCGCATTTGAAAATCGGTTTTCCCCAGCCAGGGGAATACGTCTTTGGAGAGAATAACGCCTTCGATCTGGTCGATCCGGTCGGATACCACGGGGATGCGGGATTTTTTTGATTCGATGATTACCCCGATCAGGCCGTTCAGGTCGGAAGTCATGTCCACGTATGACATGTCCACCCGGGGGGTCATGATCTCTTTGACCAGGGTGTCGCCGAATTCGATGACCGAGGCGATCATTTCCTTGTGTTCGCTTTCCAGAACCCCTTCCCGGGCGCTTTCCTCGAAAAACACCTCGAGTTCCTTGTCACTGGGATCATCGTCATCTTCCTCCCGGCGTTCCGTGCGCCGATGCAGGAAAAAACGGAACACCCGGTTGGGGACATAGAACAGGACCCAGGGCAGGGGAACCAGAAACAGGAGGTGTTTGAGCAGCTTCTTGCGGTGGTAGTGGCTGAAAGTAGACAAAACGAGTTGAAAAAAGAACACGAAGACCAGGATCAGGGTAACGGTACGGGCAAACGGGTTGGGAATGATTGCCCGGCTGGAGACCATGGCGGCGGAAAACAATCCCAGTTGCAGGCAGAGGGAGAAGCCCATGAGGGCGAAGGAAACGGCGTGATAATGAGCGATCAGATCAAGACCCTGTCCGGGAGGACGCTGAATATCCTCCAGGTACCCGGTCAGGGCGATACGGGAAAAACTGCGAAAGCCCGCCTGCAGCATATGGAACAATACGGTAAGCGCTAACAGGAGGCCGAAAAGAAAAGGATTCATGGGAAGATATCTCCGTGTGGGTGGTTCATGAAAGTAGACCAATTGTATCAAGTGGTTGGTGTTTTGTAAAGAAGAGGCGGATAAGTCCCTGGAAGTCAGATCGGCAAGTGAACGGCGGAAAGATCGTTGGTATCCAGAATGGCGAAGGAGGGAGAGGTCGACCAGCCGCCGCATTCTCCGGGGTTAAGAATCAGGGTGTTTTTTTTTCGGCTGTTCCGGGGAGTGTGGGTATGGCCGTGCATGATGACGTCACATCTCCCGGTCACCGCCAGAGAGTCGATGCCAAGGGGTTCGTGCATGATCATCAATATCCGGCCGCCCAGGGTGATCTCCAGGGGCCCCGGATCGATGCGTCCCCCCACAGCCTGGAAAGCCCGCCTGAGATCCGTTCGGCGGTAATCGCAATTCCCGAAAATTCCCTGAATGCTCCCGGGAAAGTCTTTCAGACCGTCGACAGCGGCGGGACCGGTGATGTCGCCCAAATGGATCAAAGCGGAACAGTTGCTGTGAGTGGCTATCCTGGCGATACTGCGTACGTTTTCGACATGGTCGTGGGAATCTGACATAACGGCGATGAGCATGATGGTTACCTCTATCGGCAGTGCCGGAGCGGCATTATAACATGGAACATCAACGGAGTTGAAAAGTATCAAGTGGAAAGTTGAAAGCGGAAAGTCGAAAGTAGGGGCTGTGTGTCCGCCCTTGGCGAGGGGCCAGAGGCAAGGGGCCAGTGGAAACGATCGCTCCCAATTGCCCCTAGCCACCAGCCATAATAAACACCAAAGGGCACCAGGATAATGCGCTTGGATTCGCCCCTACATGAGGTTGAATATATCGGTGTGCCATTCTTGACACCGGGACGGGATTGGGCGACAATGCGGCCTGGAGAATGTAATGAACGAAGACCTTCCCACCATTAGTCAACCGGACCTGGAACCCTGGCTGAAACGGCGCTGGAAAGGCCCCAAACTCTGGATCACCCTGGCCATGTTGATGGCGTTCGTCGTGCTGTATCTGGTGTATGACCAGAGGGTTGTCCGGGATTCCTATACAGGCGAGGAATTGAAAGCCTCGATAGAGTTCTTTTCCCTTTCTTCCAGCTGGAAGGTTAAAGAGAAAGTGGACACCCCTGACTTCAGGGGGGTCATCGTGGTGCCGCGTATCTCTTTCCGGGTACGCAACCGGGGCCAACGGGATCTTGGCCCCCTTTTTCTTCTGGGGGTATTCAGCTTCATGGATACCGGAAAGACCATGGGGGAGGGGTACGGCATGTTCCTGAAGAAGCCCCTGCCTCCCGGGGGGGAGAGCGAGCGAATCACCCTGACCAGTGCCTTTGGTTACCGGGCGTCATCGGCTGACGCGTTTGAACGGAATCGCACGGACTGGCGGCGTTCTTATGTGGAAATCTTCGCTCGTTCCCGAAGTTCAAAACTGAAGTTCATCAAATCGTTCTATATCAGCCAGAAAATCGCTGGTCAGAACATCGACGTTCGTATCGGCGAGTAACATATCCGGCCACACCGGCGGCGCCGTTTTACGGACGCCAGGATTATTGAGGAGGCGAGGCATGCAATCCAAATCCGCTACCGCGGGACATCGGGGAATAAAGGTCCGCTCCGATTGCTGGGTCCGATTGACCGCCAAGGAATCCGGCGGAATCAACATCGACCTGCAATCAAAAGTCGACGTATTGTACGGAGAATCCATTCGCTCCCTGGTTAATGGAATGATGGCGTTTTTCGGTATTGAAAACGCCACTGTCGAGATCGAGGATTCCGGAGCGGTACCTTTTGTGATTATGGCCAGGCTGGAAGCCGCCGTCCGGCGTCTGAATCTGGATGGGGGGGGGCAGTACCTGCCCGAGTGGAACGAGAACCCCCCTCCCAGCCGCCGTGACCGCTACCGTCGTTCCCGGCTCTACCTGCCTGGAGATCAGCCAAAACTCTTTCTCAACGCGGCGATTCATGGCGCGGACGGCCTGATCCTCGATCTCGAGGATTCCGTCTCTCCCGATAGAAAAGAGGACGCCCGCATCCTGGTCCGCAACGCCCTGCGGGCCATGGATTTCAAAGGTGCCGAACGCATGGTTCGTATCAACCAGCTGCCCCTGGGTCTGGAAGACCTGGAAATGGTGGTTCCCCAGAAAGCAGATATGATCCTGGTGCCCAAAGTGGAAAGTCCCGGCCAGCTGTTTGAAGTGGAACGGAAAATCAATGAACTCCTGGCCGCGGAAAGTGCTGAAGAGCGCCCTCTTTTTCTCATGCCGATCATAGAAAGCGCCAAGGGGGTCGTGAACGCGCCTCTGATCGCTTCCGCTTCGGAACGGATCGCCGCCCTGGCAATCGGACTGGAGGACTATACCGCGGATATCGGCACCAAGCGTACCGCTGAAGGCAGGGAGAGCTTTTTCGCCCGCTCCATGCTGGTCAACTCCGCCCGGGCAGCGGGTATTCAAGCGATTGACACGGTTTTTTCCGATGTGGCGGATATGGAGGGATTGCGGGAAAGCGTAATGGAAGCCCGGAGCCTGGGATTTGACGGCAAGGGGTGCATCCATCCGCGGCAGATCGCGGTGATCCATAAAGCCATGGCCCCGGAAAAAGCGGAGGTGGAGAAAGCCCGGCGCATTGTTATGGCCTTTGAAGCCGCTGAAAAAGCCGGACTCGGCGTGGTTTCCCTGGGCAGCAAGATGATCGATCCCCCGGTGGTGAAGCGGGCGTTGCGGACCATCGATATGGCCGAAAAAGAAGGTATGTTGCCGGCGGATTGGCGCTCAGCTCTGGAGAATGAAGTCCCGGAAGGCGGAGGTAGGCAATGAGTCGCAAAAAGGAGAAGATGGAACGGAACGCCGCGGGGCGGATGGTTCCCCTGGAGGTAAACGGCAAGGCGCAGGTGCCTTTCCTGGGTGTCGGGAAATTCGTCCCCTCGGGAAACAAGGCGGCGCCGCCTCTCAGAACCTGCGCGGATTACCCCGATGACGGGGACAAGCGGGTCGCGGATATCAAGACCGCTCTGGAACGATGCGGCATCAAGGACGGGATGACCATATCCACCCATCATCACCTCCGCAACGGCGACGCAGTGGCCAACATGGTGTTCGACGCGGCCGCTGAACTCGGAGTCAAGGATTTACGCTGGTTCCCCAGTGCATCCTTTCCGGTCCACGCCCCCAATGTCCGCCACCTGGAATCGGGGGTTATCCACCATATCGAGGGCAGTATGAACGGACCCCTGGGAGATTATTGTTCCGAGGGGAAGATGCGGGGTACCGCTGTGCTGCGGTCCCATGGCGGACGTTGGCAGGCGGTGCAGGACGGGGAAGTGCATATCGATATCGCCGTGATTTCCGCGCCCGCCGCCGACTCTTTCGGAAACGCCAACGGCCTGCGCGGACCCGCGGCCTGCGGCCTGCTGGGATTCGCTCTGGCGGATTCCCGCTATGCCGACCGGGTTATCGTGGTGACGGACAACCTGGAACCCTTTCCCTGCATTCCCTGGCAGATTCAGGGAAACGACGTGGATTTCGTGGTGGAAGTGGACAGCATCGGCGACCCGGAAAAAATTATATCCGGCACCACCCGACTGACCCGCAGTCCGGACCGCCTGTATATCGCGGAAACGGCGTTGCGTTTCGTAACCGCCGCCGGCCTGGTGAAGGACGGCTTTTCCTTCCAGGCGGGAGCCGGGGGCACGAGCCTGGCTTTCGCCATATTTCTGCGGGATTTCATGCGGGAGAACGGGATTCACGCGCGTTTCATGCGCGGAGGATCAACCCGTTACATGACCGGCATGCTGGAAGAGGGGCTGGTGGATTACCTTCTGGACGGGCAAACCTTCGACCTCGATGGCGTGCGTTCCATGCGGGAAAATCCCGCCCATCAGGATACCAGTCCGTTTACATCGTACAATTACCATGGAAAAGGCAATTTCGCCTCCATGCTCGATATCGTCATCCTGGGCGCAACGGAAGTCGACGTGGATTTCAACGCCAACGTGGTGACCCATTCGGACGGACGGCTCCTCCACGGCATAGGCGGGTGGCAGAACTGCCTTTTCGGGCGCACGGTGATCCTGCCCATACCGCTGTTCCGGGATCGCATCCCGGTTATCGTGGACAGGGTGACCACGGTGTGCGGCCCGGGAGAATTGATCGACGTGGTGGTGACCGAGCGGGGCATCGCGGTGAATCCCCGGCGTACCGACCTTATCAAGGCCGTAGAAGGGGCGGGATTGCCTTTGCGCACGATTCAGGAGTTGAAGGACGAAGCGGATCGGGTATGCGGCGGCGCCCCGGCCAAGCCGGAACTTCTGGAAAAAACCATCGCCGTGATCAAGTGGGTGGACGGCACCCTCATCGACGCGGTCAAACAGGTGAAAATATAAAGTTGAAAAGTTGGGTTCTCTTACATATTGTGTGGGGGAAGAAGTTAATAATTGGAAAGCCGCGGAGAAAGTCAACGCTCGACGCTCCAGCCCAGACCCATTACGGTCTTCGGCGGACTAAAATGACCCCGGTGGCTGTTTGGGATGTAATCCGGGGCATCATTTTCCTCCGGACGTCCTGCCTCAGCCCATGGGTACCCTGAACCTGCGCTTTAACTCGCTTATGCCTTATCCCCACGGCTTTTCAGTCGATAGAGGAATGCCTTTCTATTTCTTAATCTGACAATTCTGCGGAAAGGTAGTGAACCAAGAGCTATATTGTTGATATATCCTCTATGGGTACATTGATTTGAAGAGTTGAAGAGGGAAGAAGTAGAAAAATTGTAAAAACCGTCCCCGATTATTCTCAGTATTCGTCCAGGTGGTTGAACTCGGCGTTTTCGATCCAGTTCCTGGGGCGGGAGAGGAACTCGATCATGTTTTCGATCAGGAAACGATGTCGGCGTTCCTCGTCGGCCAGGCGTTCCAGGATCTTCGCGTTCTGGGGTTCCGCGCCGGCGGCTTTTTCCCGGTAGAATTGCTCCGCCTGGTCTTCCTTGGACAGGGCCTTGCGGTACAATGCGATCTCATCATTGTCAAAGCAGATATCCGCCGGGGGGTCGACAAACGCGGCGAACCGCTCCCGCGCTTTGGGCAGGACCTGGGTGGGTATCATCTCCGGGTGCGTGCCGTCCCGCATGGCGAGAACCGTCCGGTAATGTTTGACTTCATCATCGGCCAGCATGGTAAGGATATACTTCAAGGCGGGGTTGTCGCACCGGGAAGCCAGATCACGGTAATATTGTTCACTGTTCTTTTCGATTTCCAGAGCGAAAGCAAAAATGTCCATCTTTTCCTCCTGAAGGTATTCTAATCCGGGGATAATGGTTTTGCAATCTCGACCGCTCAGCGTCCGTTGTCCAGTCGTTTGTGCAGCTTGGCGATGTCTTCGTCGTTTCCGAAAACCAGCATGATGTCGCTTTCCTTGATCACGAACTCGGCGCCGGGGTTGATATGGGTTTCCTCGGGAATCAGCGACTTGATGGCGATGACGGTTACGTTGTACTTTTTACGCAGGTGAATTTCCGCCAGGGTTTTGCCGATGAACGAGTCGGGGGGGGCGATTTCCTGGATCATGAAACCCGATTCGATGGGCAGGTAATCCAGGAGGTTGTCAAAGCGCAGCCGGGAACCGATTTTACGAGCGATGTCCCGCTCGGGATAGGAAACTTCCGTGGCTCCCACCAGGGTCAGGATCTTCTCATGATCTTCCGAAAGGGCCTTGGCGATGATTTTCCGGGCTCCCAATTCCTTGAGCAGGTGGACGGCGATGATACTGGGCTCCAGGCCGGGGCCCATGGAGACAACAATGCAATCCATCTCCTTGATACCTATGGATTCAAGGTTATCACGGCTGGTCCCGTCCATGGTAATGGGTCGGGCGACAATGTCCTTGACCTGGTTGACTTTGCGTTCGTCCTCATCAATGGCCACCACTTCCACGTCGGGCTGTTTGGCAAGGGTGAGCACCAGGTTGATTCCGAAACTGCTCAAACCGATTATGGCGAATTTTTTCATGAAATATCTCCAGGATCAACCGATCATAATGCTTTCCTCCGGGTATTGATACACCCCCCGGACTCTACCGCTGCTGAGGGCGATGAGCAAGGTGAGGGGGCCGATCCGGCCGATGAACATGGTCAGCATGATTACGATTTTGGAAGCCAGGGTCAACCCCGACGTAATTCCCAGGCTCAAGCCGACGGTTCCGAAGGCGGACACCGCTTCGAACATCAGGTGTGGAAAAGGCAGTTCCGGCTGAAAACTCGCCAGCAAAAGGAAGCTGATGCCGATGACACCCAGTGAAACGATAATCACCATGAATGCCCGTTCGATGTTGTGGACGGGAATATTGCGGTAGTACAGACTGACCCGGTCTCTGCCCCGGAGATGGGAACGCATATAGGCGAATACCATGCCCAGGCTGGTGGTTTTGACACCGCCTCCGGTGGATCCCGGGGAGGCTCCGATAAACATGAGAAAGATAATCAGGAACAGGGCCGCTGGAGACAGCAGGTTCATATCGATGGTGTTGAATCCCGCGGTCCGGGCGGTGACCGATTGAAAAAGCGAAGTCAGCAGGCGACTTCCCCCGGTGAGCGTGCTTTCCGGATGATTGATCTCTTCCAGCCATATGATCAGGAAGCCCGCGATAATAAGTATGGCGCTGACCTTGAGGGCTACCTTGGAATGCAGGCTGAGGCGGGCGGGGCGATTCCCGCGGCGGCAGCAGACCAGCAGGTCGTTGAGTACGATGAATCCGATGCCGCCGGCAATGATCAGGATCATGAAAGTGAGGTTGATGCCCGGCGAAGCGGCGAAGTCTTCAAGACTGTTGGAAAAAAGCGAGAAACCGGCATTGCAGAATGCGGAAATGGAGTGGAATACGGCGTTGAATATGCGTTGGAGGCCGGATAAGTGGCTGAATTGAAAATAGAGCGCCAGGGCTCCCAAAGCTTCGAAAGTAAAAGTAAAGGCAAAAATGCGTTTGACGATGACACGGATATTGCGACCGGAACCGGTGGTGAAATCCGTCAGAATCAGGCTCTGGTCGGTAAAGGAGAGGGATCGCCCCAGGAGCAGGATGATCAGGGTGGAAAAACTCATGAAACCGAGCCCCCCCAATTGGATCAGGAGCAAAATCACTCCCTGGCCGAAAGGAGTAAAAAAATGCGGTGTGTCCCGGACGATAAGTCCGGTTACCGTTACAGCGGAAGTAGCTGTAAACAAGGCGTCTTCAAAGGGCATGGACTGGTTGCGGGTAGACATGGGCAGGCTGAGAAGCAGGGTACCCACCATGATCATGCACAGAAAACTGACGATAATGATTGAGGCTACGTTGCGGTTCATCGGGGGATACCCAATCGGGATATGGGCCAGTAACGGAAGAGAACTTTTCCCTGAATCCGGTCCAGGGATACAGGGCCGAACAACCGGGAATCCATGCTGTGATTCAGATTGTCTCCCAGGACGAAAACGTGTCGGCTCGGAATGGTGATATCCATGACCGGGCTGCAGGATCCGGCGGTCCATGGCGAAATGCGTATGCCATTGACGAAAATACCGTTTTCATTCATTCGGAAACGATCGCCCGCCAGGGCGGCTACGCGTTTGATCAGGGTGACACCCCGAAGGGTGGGATGATTCAGTACGATCATGTCCCGGCGTTCAAGGTCCAACCTGGCCATAAGCGGGCTGACGATCAGACGCTGACTGGGAGCCAGGGACGGCGACATGGATATTCCCTCCACCCGGACCGGGGACATCAGCAAGCCGAATACCAGCAGGCTCAACAGGGCGGCGGAACCAATGCCCAGCACCGCGGGGCGGATGAGGGAATGTCGTTTGGAGAGGAACCACATATTCCGCATTTTATGCCAATGTCGCGGATGGTGTCAAGATGACTCCGACTGGGCTTAGTGGCTATTGGCGCTGGGCGAGTGGAAAAGATCAACTCGAGATCTCTCATCTAGAGCTCGCCCCCACTGGCCCATTGCCACTGGCCATTTGCCCCTCGCCACCAGCCATTTGCCCCTTGCCCCAGCTCCCTCGCCACCAGCCACTAGTCCGCCTTCCATTCCCGTTTCATGGATGCCAGCAGAGGAATCGAGAAAATCATAAAGAAAACCGCAAGTCCCCAGAAAGCCAGCCGCAGAGGGATGCGCTCGGCGGCGAATCCGAATACCGGCGCGGCAATCACGTAGGCCAGGCTGAGTCCCATGTTGGCCAGGGAAAGTACCGTCGCGCGTACCCGGGATTCGGTTTTCAAGTTGATCTGGTTGAATAGTATGGGTACGGACAGGTTCCATAAAAGGGCATGAAACATGATCAGGGGCAGCATGAACAGCGCCTGTCTCCAGCCCAGGAGGATCAGAATGGGAGCGACCAGCAGGGATAGCGCCACTGTACGCCAACCGCCGATTCGACCGGCCAGGAAACGGGAGCGGGACGCGCCCAGGGCGCCCATACCCTGGTAGACGGCGAACAGCACTCCGAACCAGGTCAGGGGGATTTGCAATTGTTGATAGTAAATGAAAAAGGCCCATAAAGCGACGATGCTGACACTGCCCAGGAGGCTGAAAAACAGAAGGTACGGGCGCAGGGACCTGTTGCGCAGGGAAGCCATGGCAATCCGCAGAATTGCGCGTCCCGGTTTCTCTTTCTCCGGGGTCCGACGTTCGGGTTCGGTCATCATCATGGATACTGGGAGTATGGCCAGGGCAATGGGTACGTTGACCCAGAACGGCAGGTAAAGCGAGCCCGCCGCCAGCAGTCCCCCGGAAACGGACGCCACCGCCGTGCCGATACGGGCGAATTGATGTCCTTTGCCTTCCACCCGCTCGTATTCCGATTCCCTGTTCATGTTGATAAAGGAGTCGTACAGCAAAGCCGAATCGGAACCCGAGCGCATGCTGTTGCCCATGGCCATGGCGAATTCCGCCAGCCAGAAGAGCCACAAGGACCTGCCCAGGCCGTACAAAAGCAGGCCGGCGGGCAGGAAAACCGCGCCGATGATAAGGGTTTTCCTGCGGCCGATCACGTCGGCCAGGTACCCTGAAGGGACCTCGGTCAAAAGGATGGTCAGAGCGTAAATCGATTGGGCGACATAAAACGCCCAGATGCCGAAACGGTGGATCTGGTAATAGGGGATGAGTATGGGGGCGATGAGGTAGAATTCGTTCAGAAAGCGGTGCAGGTAGAACAGGGGAATGTTGCGCTTCAGCGGCATGGGGGCAATTATACAGAAAAGAGTTGAAAAGGAAAAACCCAGTGATAGCGGATGTGCCGAACTGTGATGGCGATAGCGGGCGAGCGGTGATGGTGGGGCCAACGAACTGTGATATAGAGCGGTCCTAGAGGTAATGCAGATTTTTCCATCACAAGCCCTTTTTGCGGTCGCATCAGGAGTTGAGGTGATCGGTTTGGGCTCCTCTCCATCACAATCCCCTTCAAGATCGCCATCACAAATTCCTCATCGGCTGCATAAATATCAACTTGAGAGATCACATTCCATGTAGCTACGACAGGAGCATGTTCCTATGATCCAACTCTCTCTTCTCTCCAATTTTTTACACCTTGATTTTCCTTTCCCCGGCGGGTATAATCATCCGCGACTGGGCGATTAACTCAGCGGCTAGAGTGCTACCTTCACACGGTAGAAGTCAGAGGTTCAAATCCTCTATCGCCCATGATTACCTTTCATGAGCCCATTGCCTTCCCGCGAAACTCTTTTCAACTCTCCGGGTGTGTCCATTCGGGATCATCTCATCCTGGCCCCCTGGTTTCCTGATGCTTCCCTGCTGGCGCAAGTGCGCCGCGACGCCGAACGTCGCCGCGATCGCCTGGGCGGCGAATGGCTGGATACCGGCGATTTTACCCTGATTACCGGGTTTCTCGGCTACTCCGCGCTGTTTACCCACCTGGCCTTCCTGGAAGAGCCTTTTCCCGGGAGAATCTCTTTTCTGGGCACCGCGGGATCCCTGAATCCCGGGTTGAAAACAACACGTTTGCTTCAGGTTGTCCGCATCATGGGCAGCGGTCCTTTAAAGAGTTTTTCCAACCAAGGGATACTGGAAATGGAGGGGAGAGAGATTCCCGGCCTGGACGGGGTCACCGGAGTCAGTGTTGACATGGTGCAGAGGGAAACCCCGGAATGGCTGCAAGAGCAACGGAAACGGAAAGCTGATATCGTGGAAATGGAGCTTTTTCCCCTGCGGGCGATTCTGAATCTGCCGGTGACCGCCCTTGTGGTTGTAACCGACCTGGTTACGGAAGCCGGAATCCGGCCCTTCCGGGACGCGAAGGGACTCAAACGGGATTTCCGTCGGGGATGGGAGATGCTTCTGGCTTTGCCTGAAACCGGCTGAAAACTTTTTGGAGGGGAAATGTCTGATAAACCTTTGGTGGTTTTGACCAACCACCTGCCGTCGGCTGTGCAGAAGGAAATGGAATCCAACTGGAACCTGATTCAGGTTGAAGGGGGCGGCAGGAATCTGCTTCAGGTGTTGGCGGACAATCCATCGGTCCGGGGACTGATCGCCTTTCTCTCCGAGCCGGTAGGCAGAGAGGAACTTGCCGCCGCTCCCGATCTAATGATTCTGGCCAATTACGCGGTGGGATACAACAACATCGACGTTGCCGCCGCCATGGAAAGGGGCGTCTGGGTTACGCATACTCCCGATGTGTTGACCGACGCCACCGCCGACCAGACCTTGGCCCTGTTGCTGGCCGTGGCCCGGAGGGTGGTGGAGGGAGACCGACTGATGCGCCGCGGGGGATTCCGGGGTTGGGCTTCCGATTTAATGCTCGGCCGGGAGTTATCCGGCACCGTCATGGGAATCGTGGGGATGGGGCGAATCGGCACGGCCGTCGCGCGCCGGGCCGAAGCCTTTGGTATGCGTGTGGTGTACCACTCCCGCAGCCGCAAACATGATCTGGAAGCAGCCCGGGGCTACACCTACATGAGCTTTGATGAGCTGATCAAGAACTCCGACGTGGTGTCCCTTCATCTACCGTATTCTCCTGAACTCCATCACCTGGTAAACGAGAGGACTTTGGCAAGCATGCGTTCCGGGGCGATCCTGATCAACGTGGCCCGGGGCCCCCTGGTGGATGAATCCGCCCTGGCCCGGAGCCTGGCTTACCGGTCCATCGGTGGAGCGGGACTGGACGTATATGAATTCGAACCCCGGGTCAATTCCCTGTTGACCACCCTGGACAACGTGGTCCTGGCTCCGCATACGGGCAGCGCCACCCATCGGGCCCGTACCCGCATGGCGCGAATGGTGGAAGAGAGTATTTCCGCGGCTCTGGGCGGTACCCTCCCCCCACATCTGGTGCCGGAATGGCGATCACGGGAAGAGGTCCGGTAACGCAGTGTTCATCCTGGAATCCCCTTTTGACGCCACGGCTGCACAGCGAAAAACCGTGGAACGTATCGCCGCCGGATACAGAGCGGACCGAAAGCGCCAGGTGCTGCTGGGAGTGACGGGTTCAGGCAAGACCTTCACCATGGCCCGGTTGATTCGGGAGATGGGTATGCCCACCCTGGTTCTGGCTCCCAACAAAACCCTGGCAGCCCAGTTGTACCAGGAATTCCGGAGTTTTTTCCCCACGAATCGAGTGGGATATTTCATTAGTTATTACGATTATTACCAGCCCGAGGCTTTTGTTCCCCAGCGCAATCTTTATATCGCCAAGGAAGTCTCGATTAATCCAGACCTGGAACGGCTGCGCATGGAAGCGGTCCGGGGACTGCTGGAATCCGCCGCTACCGTGGTGGTGGCATCGGTTTCCGCCATATACAACATCGGTGCTCCCGACGATTTCTATAAGCAGCGCTTGTCATACCGCAGGGGATCAGAGATTTCCCGGGAAGGGTTGATCCGGGAACTGGTTAACCTCGGGTATCAGCGCACCGAGGAATTCATCTCTCCGGGGAAAATGCGGGTACGCGGACCCGCGGTAGAGGTTTTTCCAACAAGTGAGGAAGAGCCGCTGCGTTTTTTCGTCCAGGAGAATCGCCTGTCCGGAATCGAGTATTTCGACTCCGTAACCGGTGAACTCCGAAGAGAGGTCAGTGAATTGGATATCTTCCCCATATCCTACTTTCACTATCGGGGAGAGCGGGTACAATCTTCCATCCGGAGTGTTCTGGCGGAATTGGATGAGCGGGAAGCGTATTTCCGTGCCGGGGGACGTCCCGACCTGGCGGAACGAATAAGCGAGCGTACCCGGTTTGACATGGAGCAATTGGCGCAATTCGGGCATTGCCCGGGGATCGAGAATTATTCCCTCTACCTTTCGGGGCGCAAGCCCGGTGATCCGCCTTTCACCTTGCTGGATTATTTTCCCAGGCCTTTCCTGACCATTCTGGACGAGTCGCACATTTCGCTGCCCCAATTGCGCGGCATGTACGCGGGGGATCGCTCCCGCAAGGAAAAGCTGGTGGAATTTGGATTCCGCCTGCCTTCGGCCCTGGATAACCGTCCCCTGCGAATGGAAGAGGCGGAAGCCCGGCTGGACCTGGTGCTGTATGTCTCCGCCACCCCCGGGCGGGAAGAAATGGAAGCCGTCGGCGGAGAAGGCGTCACCGAATTGCTGGTGCGTCCCACCGGATTGCTGGACCCTCTGGTGGAGGAGCGGCGGGTCGCGGAGCCGGTGGAGGACCTGGTAAGGCAAATCGAGATCGAGGTGAACCGGGGCTACCGGGTGCTGGTGACCACTTTGACCAAGCGTATGTCCGAGAAGCTGACGGCTTACCTGGCGGAACGGGGGATCCGTGGTACCTACATGCACTCCGAGATCAAACCTCTCGACCGTATCCGCATCCTGCGGCAGTTGCGTTCCGGAGCCGTGGATGTTCTGGTGGGGATCAACCTGCTCCGGGAAGGACTTGATCTGCCGGAGGTTTCGCTGGTGGCGATCCTGGACGCTGACCGGGAAGGCTTCCTGCGTTCCGAGAGGTCTTTGATCCAGACCTTCGGAAGAGCGTCACGCAACGTAGACGGGCGGGTGATCCTGTACATGAGGGAGTCCACCGACTCCATTCGTCGCGCCGTGGCCGAAACCGGCCGGCGGCGGAGTTACCAGGAGCTCTACAACAGGAAACACGGGCTGGTACCCCGCAGCATCCGCAAAGCCGTCCGGGAATTTCATGATGATTCACGGTGGCTGGACCGGAGTACTCCCGATCCGGGTAGAGATATCCAAAGCGCCGAAGACCTTGAAAATCGGATCAGAGAGATGGAAATAGAGATGCGCCGCCGTGCCGAGGCGCTTGATTTCAACCGCGCCGCGGAGTTGCGTGACCGGATCCGGCACTTCAAGAATATGAAGCTTGAACTGTTCTGAAAAGGCAAGTAAAATCCATACCATTGGTATGCGATGGGTTTCAGTGAGGGCACCATGAGTGATTACAGTGAATTCACCCGGTTCCGGCAAAAGATGAACGAACGTATCCTTAATGCGGGCAACCTGGATATCAAGAGGTTTTTCGCCCTGGACGACCGGGTGTATCAACCGGGAAATCTGGACCGAGCCACCAAGGAGATGCTGGGCCTGGCTTCATCCATGGTGTTGCGCTGCGATGACTGTATCCGATATCACATTATCCAATGCCGTGAGGCCGGCGTGTCGGTGAAAGCTCTTTTCGAAGTGTTCTCCATATCCCTGGTGGTCGGCGGCTCCATCGTGATTCCCCACCTGCGCCGGGCGGTGGACTTCCTGGAGGAATTGGAAAAAAACGCCGGCGGGGTGAAGTAGCGATCCATGGCTTCTTGGCGAATGGCCAGGGGCCAGTGGGGACGATCGTTTCCAATTGCCCCTCGCCTCTTGCCCTGAGCCCGTACGGGTTCTATTTTCTGTACAGAATCCTTCCCAATAGCGGCACTTTCACGCTGATGGCTTTTTCCGGGCAGATTTCCTGGCAGCAATAACAACGGATACAACTTTGATAGTTGTACACGGGAATGCCTCCGGATTTTTCGCCTTCGGGCCAGTCCAGGGCCCGGGGTTCCACCGGGCATTGGGAAACGCAGGCACCGCAGTTGCGGCAATGGGAAGCATCAATCACCGGCCGGGGAGTAAACAATTCGCGCAGGATACGCGGCATGTAAGTGGAGGTGAGGAAGCGGGCGGGGGGACGACGGGGGACCTGGAAATCGCTGCGGGAAAGGGTCTCCGGGTCCGCCCCCAGGATGCGGATGGCGTCGGCACGCATGGTGCCGATCCCCGCGCGCTCGGCGATTTTCAGGTAGGGGACGTGTTCCGGATTCAGGGCCACCAGGCGGCAGAATACCGTGTCCAGGGCCACGGGATCGGTGGAAAAGAGCAGAACTCCCATATGGCGAGGCTTACCCCCCCGGGGGCCGTTGCCTTCCATGGCTGTAATACCGTCCATAATGTGCAGCCGGGGCGGAGCCAGGCGTAGCAATGCGGCCAACAGCTCGGAGAAGCGGTGTACATCGGGGTAGCGCAGGTGCAGCTCTCCCTTTTGCAGCCCAGGTATAATTCCGTACGGGTTCTTGACGGCCCCGGTGATCCGCGTCAGGGCATGGGTTTTCATCTTGCTGATGGAAATATAACCGTCCGCGGTCAACACGCCGTCAGCCAGGCGGACGGCAAGGTCGGCGAAGGGGGGAGGCAGAACGCGTGTTTCGCCGTGCAGGAAATCCGCCAGGGGAATCCCCAGATCTTTCGCGGCCGCGGCGATGCCCGCTGCCCGGGCGATGCGTTCCGGTTTTCCCCGGGCCGGAGAATCCCCATAGGTTACCCGGGCGCCGGCATCCTGGAATTCCCGGGCCACCGCCCGGAAAACTTCCGGATGGACCGTAACCGCCTTTTCCGGCGGATCTCCGGCCAGCAGGTTGGGCTTGAGCAGGATGGTTTCCCCCGGGGATGTGAACCCGGCGACGCCACCCAGGGCGTTGAATCCGGATTTTACCGCCGCTGAAACCGCGTCGGGATGATAATCGGGGCAGGGGATCAGCGCCACCACCGACATTCCGGCGGGATTCACGCTAGAACGCCTCGTCAACCGCCGGGGATGGCGGACTTTCGTTGCCTTTTTCGTCCACCGCGGTCACCTGGTACGCGTAGGTGTGCCCGGTTTTAATGGAGCGATCCTCATACCGGGATTCCTCTACTCTATCCGCCAGCAGGGTGAATTCCTCTTCATTGTCCACTTTGCGGTAAATCCGGTAGTGGGAAAAGTCCCGTTCCCGGACGACACGCCAGTTGATGAGCAGGTGGTCCCGGGCCCGGAACACCACCACGTCCCCGGGAGTATCCGGAGGATAGGTATCCTTCATGGCCAGGCTCACCGGTTCCGAAGGGCTGCTTTCAATTCCCGGAGACAGCAGGGCGGCCACGCGGTATTCGTATTTGCCCTCGGTTGACGTGTCCTGGTCTTCGTATTTCTCTCCCAGCAGGGGCCGGGATGTGACGGGGCGCGGCATCATGCCTTCGGCGTTGCTTTCGGAAGGCAGAACCCGGCGGTAGAGTATATACCCCGCCAGGCTTTTCAGGGGTTTGCCCTGGATGTTTTCCTTGGGGCGTATCCATTCGATACGGAAGGTCTTGCCTTCCTGAACCGCCTTCAGGCCCGTGACGGGCATCGGGGGCAGGCCGGTGATGAACTCCTTTACCGGTGCCAGGGGCGATTTGTGGCGTTTATAGGCGTATTGAATAGAAAAGAAATGCCTCTTGCCCGCCAGTTCCCCGGGTTTGAAGGGAATGCGCAGCCGGCAAACGGCGCCCTCGCGTTCGAGTTCTCCGGGTTTAAGCTTGCGCATGGCCTCGGCCTGGCGGTGGAACTTCCCTTTCCCGGCGGGCCGATTGGCGTGATAGCAACGGATCCAGCGCAGTTGCGAGAAGTCAAATTGTGTGGAGCCGTCTCCCAGAATCTGGGGAAATGTCCATGACAATTCGATATCCGTTCCCACCTGGCGAACATCGATATCCGCGATCTCCGTGGGCTCGGGACGGGGGTCCAGGCGCAGCGGACCCTTGCGGCCGCAGGCCAGGCAGGTCATGGCCGCCGCCAGGCAGACCGCGGTGAGTGCGGTCAATGACCGCCGTGGATGTGTTGGTTGCATGGTCGTCACCTTACAGTATATAGCGGCTCAAATCGGAATCCGCCGCGATCTCCGCCACCCGCTTGCGCACGTACTCCGCGTCGATGCGTACCTGGCCGCCGTCCAGGTCGGAGGCTTCAAAAGAAACCTCTTCCATGACCTTTTCCAGGATGGTGTGCAGGCGCCGGGCGCCGATGTTCTCCGCCCGGCTGTTGAGGGTCTCAGCGATGGAAGCGACCTCCACCACCGAGTCTTCGGTAAAGCTGACTTCCAGTCCCTCGGTACCCAGCAGGTCGCGGTACTGCTTGACCAGGGCGTTTTTGGGCTCCGTGAGGATGCGCACGAAATCGTCCTTGCTCAGGGAGTCAAGCTCCACCCGGATGGGGAAGCGTCCCTGCAGTTCGGGGATCATATCCGCGGGCTTGGCCACGTGGAAGGCGCCGGCCCCGATAAACAGGATATAGTCGGTCTTCACCATGCCGGACTTGGTCTGCACCGTGGTGCCTTCGATAATGGGCAGCAGGTCACGTTGCACCCCTTCCCGGGAAACCGAGGGACCCTGGCCGCCGCTCTCGCGGCCGCAGATCTTGTCCACCTCATCCAGGAAGACGATACCCGTCTGTTCGACCCGTTCCACCGCTTCCTTGGAAACCTGGTCCATGTCCAGGAGTTTGTTCTGCTCGTCCTGAATCAGGTAGTCCCGGGCTTCGGCCACGGTCATGCGGCGCTGCTTGGTGCGTCCGCCGAACATGTTGGGCATCATTTCACCGATGGTGACGCCGATCTCTTCCACACCGGAAGATGAGAATATTTCGAAGGGGGTGGTCTGGCTGGCCTTGACTTCCACCTCGACGATCCGTTCGTCAAGGGCCCCATCCCGCAGAAGCTTGCGCAGCTTCTCCCGGGTTTCCGGAGAGATCGTGGGGTCGGTTTCCATTTCCGCGGCGGGGCCGCGCCGGGCCTTGGGGGCGGGAAGCAGCACGTCCAGCAGGCGCTCTTCCACGTTGCGGCGGGCCTTTTCCAGGTTCACTTCCATCTGCTCGGCCTTGACCATGTCCACGGCGATGCGTACCAGGTCACGGACCATTGATTCCACATCCCGGCCCACGTAGCCGACCTCGGTGAACTTGGAGGCTTCCACCTTGATGAAGGGCGAACCCGCCAGCCGGGCCAGGCGCCGGGCGATCTCGGTTTTGCCCACGCCGGTGGGACCGATCATGAGGATGTTCTTGGGAATGATGTCTTCCTGGACATCCTTGGGCAGCTGCTGGCGGCGGAAACGGTTGCGCAGGGCGATGGCCACCGCTTTTTTGGCCTCGTCCTGGCCGATAATGTAGCGATCCAGTTCGGAAACGATCTGGCGCGGGGTCAGGTGCCCCGAGGATTTCAATGCCGGGGGATTCATGCCAACTCCTCGATGGTGAATTCATTGTTTGTATAGATACAAGTGGCGGCGGCGATTTTCAGGGCGTTCTCCACGATGGACCGGGCGTCCAGGTCGGCGTGGCGCTTCAGCGCCAGGGCCGCGGCCTGGGCGTAGGGGCCGCCGGAACCGATAGCCAGGACGTCTTCATCGGGCTCAATGACGTCGCCGGAGCCGGAAAGAATGAACAACTGCTCTTTGTCGGCCACGATGAGCAGGGCTTCCAGGCGGCGCAGGATCTTGTCGGTGCGCCACTCCTTGGACAATTCAATGGCCGCCCGGGCCAGGTTGCCGCTGTATTCTTCCAGTTTGCCCTCGAAGCGCTGAAAAAGAGAGAAAGCGTCGGAGGTGGAGCCGGCGAATCCCGCCAGGACCGTGTTGTTGAACAGGCGGCGCACTTTGCGGGCGCCGTGTTTCAATACCGTGTGCTCCAGGGTGACCTGGCCGTCGGCGCCGATCACCACGCGGCCTTTGTGCCGCACGCAGAGTACGGTGGTACTCTTGATCTTTGATGTCCTTGTCATGAGGCTATTGTATGATTTTTGCCGGACAGGGTCAATTGAGAGGAAAAAGGCGAGGGGCGAGAGGCAAAGGGCAAGGGGAAAGATTCTCTCCACCACCCCAAGGCCTTTTTCATGGCCACCAGCCCCTAGCCGCTGGCCACTAGCCATCAACCCCTGGCCCCTAGCCCCCGGCTCTTAGCCATAGTTTTGCAGAGCACTTTCCTCCAGGTATAATGTTTGTCTTCAGGAGGTCCCATGATCCGCATGCGTTTCGTTACCGTTCTGGCCGCGTTGATTCTCTTTGCCGCCCTTTTGCCGGCGGACCACACCGATACATTACCCCTGGGACCCGAGGGACGCCGCTTGATGCTCCGCACCGTGGAAGCGGGCAGGATCGTGGATACCCGAACCGGCAAAGAGGTCACCCTCGCGGAGATCGCGGACCGAGCCGCCGGAGCGGATGTCGTGGTGGTGGGGGAGTACCACGACAGTCCCGCCTGTCACGCGTTCCAGCGCGACCTGGTGCGGGCCATGGGCGCAAAATACCCGCGCACCGTGGTGGGCTTCGAATTTTTCCTCCAGGGTACGGATGATTCCGCCCTGGCCGCCTGGCTGCGGGGCGAGGGCGCTGAAGCGGATCTGCTGCGGGCGGTGGGGTGGTACGAAAAAACCTCCATGCATTACGGCTACACCCGCATGGTCATGGCAGCCGCAAAAGAAGCGGGGCTGGAGGCCATCGGCCTCAACGCCCCCCGCTCCCTGGTACGCCGTGTGGCCGGGGGCGGGTTGAAAGCCCTCTCCAGGAGCGAGCGCAGCCGTTTCGCCCATGTGGACAGGAAAAATCCCCGGCACCGCCATTTCATTCAGCAGGTGTTCGGCGCGGCGGCGCTGCGCCTGCCTCCCTGGTTCGACCGCATATACGCGGCCCAGACCTGCTGGGATTCGGTCATGGCCGCGTCCATATGCAATTACCTGGCCGCCCGGAAGGGTAAAGGCAGTAAGGGCGTCATCATCGCCGGGGCCGCCCACGTGGCCCACGGCCTGGGTATTCCTTTCCGTTACCGCCTGGGCAAACGCCGCGCCAAATTGATCACCATCGTACCCGTGCGGGTGGCAGCCGTGGACGAGGGGGCGGAGGGACACCCCATGCTCAAGATGATGGCCAAGAACATGCCCCCTGTCGGCGTGTTCAGCGCCGGCATCGCCGACTACGTGCTGGGCCTGCCCGCGGAGGAAGAAAAGATGTTCCCTGCACTGGATGTGTCGGGCTACATGGAAGAGGACGTGTTCGTGGTGGACAAGGTGGGGGAGGACGGCCTGCCAGCGCGACTGGGATTGCGCAAGGGCGACCGGATCATGAGCGTTGACGGCAATCCCGTCACTTCCCAGGCCGAACTGCGCCTCCTCCTGGGCATGCAACGTGACACCCCGCCCCGCATACGATTGGAACGTGACCTCAAGCCCGTCGAGGATGAGGTCAAATAGCCGGGTTTGCGATTATTCCGGGTTGAAAACCCGGCGCGGTAAGGGTACAACCAGACCAGGAGAGAATTCATGAAATCATACGCGAGATTGGTGATATGCGCCGCCCTGGCGGTTGTTGTGGCCATGCCTTCCTTTGCCCAAGGTGAGGGCGGGACGGACAACGACACAAAAAAGCTGGAGAAGCGCTTCGATGACCTGGATCATCGCCTGGACGTATTGGAGAAAGCCGTTGACGACTTGCTCTGGTTCCAGCGCCTGGGTGATGTCGCTTTTATTGATAAAGTGAGACATGTGGGGCCGCCGCGCTGGAAGATCCGGAACCCAAAAGCCATGGGCGCCAATAACCCGGTCAAGTTCTACTCCTACGTGTTTATCCCCCGCAAGATCGATACCAATCAGAAATCCCCCCTCATGGTATTTCCCCACGGAGGCGTCCACAGCAACTTCAGCACCTACTACATCCACATCGTGCGCGAGTTGATCGCCCAGGGATACGTGGTGGTGGCTCCGGAGTACCGCGGCAGCACCGGCTACGGCCGGGGCATGTACGAGACCATCGACTACGGGGGCCTGGAAAACGCGGACACCCGCGCCGCCCGGAACTACATGCTGGAGAACTACGATTTTATCGATAAGGGTAGAGTGGGGATCTTTGGCTGGAGTCACGGCGGCTTGATCACCCTGATGAATATTTTCGACTATCCCGAAGATTATAAAGCTGCCTTTGCCGGAGTGCCCGTGAGCGACCTGATCGCCCGCATGGGCTACGCCACCGACGCATACCGCAAACTCTATTCCGCGGACTACCACATCGGCAAAACCGCCCGGGAGGACATCGGCGAGTACCGTCGCCGTTCACCCGCCTGGAACGCCCACAAGTTCAAGGGCACCCCCCTGCTGGTCCATACCAACACCATCGACGACGACGTTTACGTGTTGGAAGTGGAGCACCTCATCAAGTCCCTCAAGGCCACGGGCAAGAAATTTGATTACCAGATCTTCCAGGACGCTCCGGGGGGCCACAGCTTTGACCGCCTCGACACGCGCATGGCCAAAAAGATCCGCCTCAAGATCTATGCCCATCTGGCCCGCCATCTGAAGCCTCCCCGGCCCTTCCGGGACCTGGCCGCCCTCAACCGCGCCGCCTACCCCGGCTCCCCCTGAAAAGATCTTCGTTAGCGGCAATCATCACGGGAATGCGTTTTTCGCGGATTTTTGGGTGGAAATGGGGGGGATTCTGGCACATGTCCAGAGATTTGTCGAAACTGCTTGACTTTTTTGCGAAAATTCGCGAAATCAGGGGATTTTTGTTGACCCCATGGGGCGATTATGCTAGTTTGTTTGTCTATATCGCGCCGGAGGAATCATGAGCAGTGAACGCAAGTTGCTGGACCTTGCCAATCAAAAAGAAACCGCCAAACTCGGCGGGGGCGAGGCCCGGATCGAGAAGCAGCATGCCAAGGGCAAGTACACCGCCCGGGAACGTATCGAGAAAATCCTCGATGAAGAGAGTTTCGAGGAATTCGACCTCTTCGTCACCCACCGTTGCCACGATTTCGGCATGGAGAAAAACAAGCCCCTCACCGACGGGGTGATCACCGGGTACGGCACCATCCAGGGCCGGCTGGTCTATATTTTCTCCCAGGACTTCACGGTTTTCGGCGGTTCCCTTTCCAAAGCCTATGCCGAAAAGATCGTCAAGATCATGGAAATGGCCGCCCGCACCGGCGCGCCGGTGATCGGCCTCAATGACTCCGGCGGCGCCCGTATCCAGGAGGGTGTGGACGCCCTGGCGGGATACGCGGATATCTTTCTGCGCAATGTACTCTACTCCGGCGTGGTGCCGCAGATTTCCATGATCCTGGGGCCCTGCGCCGGCGGTGCCGTTTATTCCCCTGCCATTACCGATTTCGTGATGATGGTGGACCAGACCTCCTACATGTTCCTCACCGGACCCAAGGTGGTCAAGCAGGTGACCCAGGAGGACGTGACCACGGACCAGCTGGGCGGCGCCGGCGTGCATTCCACCCGCAGCGGCATAGCCCATTGCGTGTATCCCGACGAAGACAGCGCCTTCGAGAACCTGAAGCTCCTGTTCTCTTTTCTGCCCCAGAACAATCGGGAACTCCCGCCGGTGCTGGAATGCTCCGATCCCATCGACCGGGTGGATGAGAATCTCAACTACCTGGTGCCGGACAATCCCAACAAACCCTATGACATGAAGGCGGTCATCACTTCGGTATTGGACCACCAGGATTTCTTTGAACTGCAACCGGATTACGCCAAGAACATCATCACCGGATTCGGGCGCCTGAACGGGGGCACCGTGGGTGTTGTGGCCAACCAGCCGGCTTTCCTTGCCGGGGTGCTGGACAACAACGCCTCCATGAAAGCCGCCCGGTTCGTACGTTTCTGCGACGCCTTCAATATTCCCCTGGTGGTATTCGAGGATGTGCCGGGATTCATGCCCGGTACGGCCCAGGAATACAACGGTATCATCAAGAACGGCGCCAAGCTCTTGTACGCCTTCGCCGAAGCCACGGTTCCCAAACTTACCGTGGTGACGCGCAAGGCCTACGGCGGGGCCTATTGCGTCATGAATTCCAAGCATATGCGGGCCGATGTCAACCTGGCCTGGCCCACCGCGGAGATCGCGGTCATGGGGCCCGACGGCGCGGTTGAAATCATCTATAACCGGGAGATCAAAGAAGCCGAGGACAAGGCGGCCAAAACCGCGGAACTTAAGGACAGTTACCGCGATCATTTCGCCAATCCCTTCAACGCCGCGGGCAAGGGATATATTGATGATGTCATCGTGCCCGCCAATACCCGTCGCAAGCTGATCAAGGCCCTGAAAATGTTGTCCGGCAAACGGGACGTGAATCCCGAAAAGAAGCACGGCAACATTCCCCTGTAGCCTTCGGAGGAGAGAACAGTGAATATGTCGGAAGCTCTGATCATCACCGGGCTGGGCGTGAGCGTGGTCTTTTCCGGCCTGATTCTGACCAGCCTCTTGATATCATCGTTTTCATTTTTTCCCCGCCTGGCGGCCAGGTTGGCACCTTCGAAGTCCGCACCGGAAGCCCCGGTGGAAACGGCACGGATTTCGCCGCCGCCGGACCCCGAAGTCGCCGCGGTGATCACGACTCTGCTGGAAGTGGAATCCCGGTTGAACATGCCGCTCATGGAAGGACGTTTCACTTTTCGGAGCTAATGAAAATGGCGGTGAATGAAGGGCTGATCGGTACATATCTTTGCCGGACGGAAGTATACAGAGCAAAGCCAGGAGGCTGAATCCCATGCGAAAATACAAGCTTGCCATTGGCGGCAAGGATTTCGAGGCGGAAATACTTGAATTGACCACCGAAACGGCCCGGGTGGCCGTGAACGGCACGGAGTACACCGTTGAGCTGAAGGAATTGGGGCGCAAATCCGTCAGCCTGGCCCCGCCTCCCGCGGTGTCGCCCGCGGCGGTAAAAACTCCCGCTCCGGCTCCCACCCCGGTCGCTCCCAAAAGCGGAGGCGGGGATTCGCAATCGGTCCAGGCGCCGTTGCCCGGGCTGATCGTGGATATCATGGTCAATGAAAACGACGCCGTCAAAGCCGGGCAGAATCTCCTGCTCATGGAAGCCATGAAAATGGAAAATCAGATCCCGGCTCCCTATGACGGAACCGTCAAGCGCATTCACGTCAAGAAAGGCGACAGCGTATCCGAAGGCGATGTGCTGGTGGAAATCTGCCGTCCGCCCATGACCACCCTGTGAGGCCCGGAATGAAACGTTGCCTGGTACTCGTGATTCTTCTGGGATTCGCTTTCGGCCTTCAGGCCGCCCGGAGCCTGAAGGTGGAATTCAATCGGGATGTCTACATCAAGGTTTACCGTGGGAACGAGCACGGCGTGACCCTGGATGGAAAAGGCAGCCTCCTGGACCGGGACGGTGTCGATGTGGCGACATACAAGATCATCGCCGTGGATGATGCCGACAGTATCGCCCGGGTAGGGTTTCCCGCGGGTACCGAGGAAACCGAGGCGGTCATGGCGCGCGTGGAGAGCGCCCGCCTGGATAACCTTCCCATACGCTTTTCACGGGAGGAATCCCAATTCTATTTCCGCCTGCCCGGGACCGGCCGCAAAAGCGGTGTGCGACCGGGCATGAAGGGAGAGATTTTCGTCGAGAAAAAACTGGCGGGGATCTTCAAGGTCGTCGGCGTCGAAGACGGGCACGCCGTCGCCCTGGTCACCAACACGGCGGCCCACGTGGATTACCGTCTCGCCGACAGAGGTGAAATCCGGGATTACGTGCAGCAGGTGGTGGGGGGGACCGGGTTCGTCCACCTTACTCTGAAGAACGCCATTATGCTGGTGATCGGCATCTTCTTTATCTACCTGGGAGTGGCCAAGGATTATGAGCCCCTTTTGCTGGTGCCCATTGGTTTCGGTATCATTATCGGCAACATTCCCCTGCCCCTGCAGTTGTTCAACAGCATTTCCGTGTATATGATCGATCCCCATACCCACCAATACGTGTTCAACACCACCGCCAACAGCGTGATGGGACTGATTTACTTTGGAGTCCGGTCGGGCCTGTTCCCGCCGCTGATATTCCTGGGTATCGGCGCCATGACCGACTTTACCGCCCTGCTTTCCAATCCCCGTTCCGTATTGCTCGGCGCCGCGGCCCAGATGGGGATTTTCATTACTTTCATCAGCGCTCTGAAACTGGGTTTTTCGCCGGCCAACGCGGCGGCCATAGGTATTATCGGCGGAGCCGACGGGCCCACGGCCATCTTTCTTTCATCCAAACTTGCGCCTTCCCTGATCGGTCCCATCGCCATTGCCGCTTACTCCTACATGGCCATGGTGCCCATTATCCAGCCGCCCATCATGAAGCTGCTGACCTCCAAGAAAGAGCGCCTGATTCGCATGAAACCCGGACGCAAGGTCAAGAAGATCGAGAAGATCCTCTTCCCGGTTGTGGGGGTAATCATCACCACCCTGGTGGCGCCGGGTGCCATTCCCCTGTTGGGAATGCTGTTTTTCGGCAACCTGCTGAAAGAGTCCGGCGTGACCACCCGCCTGGCCAAGACCGCCTCGAACGCCCTGATCGATATCGCCACCATCCTGCTGGGACTGGCCGTTGGCGCCTCCACCAGCGCGGAGGTCTTCCTGAACGACAAGTCGATCCTGATTTTCGGGCTGGGAGTCATTTCTTTTGGAGTGGCCACGGCTTGCGGCGTTCTTTTCGCAAAACTCATGAACCTGGTGTCCCGGCGAAAAATCAATCCCCTGATCGGTGCCGCCGGTGTTTCGGCGGTGCCCGATTCCGCCCGGGTGGTTCACAATGTGGGTCGGGAGGAGGATCCCGGCAATTACCTGTTGCAACACGCCATGGGGCCCAACGTGGCCGGCGTGATCGGATCCGCCATCGCGGCGGGCGTTTTCCTGGGAATATTCTAGTAGGAGAGAGAGCATGAGTCGAATCGTAGCCGCCATTCCAAATGTATGTGAGGGCCGGGACGAAGCCTTCATCAGCCGGTTGACGGAAAAGCTGAAAGGTGTTGAAGGCGTGGTCCTCCTGGACGTGTCCATGGACCAGACCCGCAATCGCACGGTGTTTGCCTTAACGGGATCCCGGGAAGCCCTGTATGATGCCGGCCGGGTGCTGTACGAAGAATCTCTCAAGCATATCGACATGCGCCGTCACGAGGGGGAATACCCCCGCATCGGCGCGGTGGACGTGTTCCCCTTTGTCCCCCTGAAAGACGTAGCCATAAGCGAGACCGTGGAAATGGCGGAGGAATTCGCCGCCGAAATCGCCGGGACCTTCCGGATTCCCGTCTATCTTTATGGAGAAGCCGCCCGCCTGCCCAATCGGAGGCTGGTGGAGAATATCCGGGATATCGAGTATGAAGGCCTGGAAGAGCGTCTCAAGGACCCGGCATGGAAACCGGATTTCGGCCCGGACACCTTCAACCCTGATTCCGGGGCCACCATAATCGGCGCACGTTATCCTCTGGTCAGCTTCAAAGTGTTCCTGGACACCCGGGAGCCGGAAGTGGCGGAAGCCGTGGCCCGCTCCATCGCCTATGCCCACGGCGGCCTGCGTCATGTACGCGCCAACAGCGGCCGTACCCGGGAAGACCAGAAAATGCAATTGACCGTTTCCATCGGAAACTATCGCGAGACTCCCATGTACAAGGTCATGGAGCTCGTGCGCCTGGAAGCCCGCCGCTACGGGGTAGGGGTGTTGTCCGTGGAAATGATCGGCCTTATTCCGGAACGGGCTTTTCTGGACTCCGCCATGTACTACATGAACATCAACGGTTTTTCCCTCGACCGGCTGGTGGAGAAGAACGTCATGGCCCATTTAAACGAAAAATTCTTCCTGACTGATTAGGGGTTCGCCGGCGGTATGAATTGACATTGGGGATTCCCCGCCCGTATAATGGATTTTCTAAATATCCCATGAGGAGAGTTTTATGAGCAGTGATTTCAAACCTTTTGTTTCCGCGGATCAGAACCTGAAAGAGTTTACTCTGCGGGCGTTGCTGATCGGCCTGGTACTGGCCGTCGTTCTGGGCGCCGCCAATGCCTATCTCGGGCTGAAAGCGGGCATGACCATCGCGGCCACATATCCCGCCGCGGTGCTGGGCATGGCCTTGTTGCGTCTTTTCCGGGACAACAACATCCTGGAAGAGAACCTGACCCGGACCGTTGGGTCCATTGGTGAATCCGTGGCCGCCGGCGCCATCTTTACCTTGCCGGCGTTCCTGATCGCCGGAGTCTGGTCCGACGAGTTCTTCGCCAGTTTTGAAGGCTATTGGAAGTCGACGGTCATCATGCTGGTGGGCGGTATCGCCGGTATCCTGTTCGTGACCCTGCTGCGGCGCGTCATGGTTGAGGACCCGGAATTGCCCTTCCCCGAATCCGTGGCCGCCGGCGAAATTCATAAAGCCGGTCGCAGCGGTGCCACCGGCGCCAAGTACCTTTTCTATGCCATGGGTATCGGCGGCGCCATCGAGTTCTTTAAAAACTTCGCGATTTTCAAGGGCATCTGGCAGAAATTCGTGGTGTTTTCCGAAAAAATCATCCCCGCCACGGGGCTGGGCAAATACGGCCTTTCCTACAAAGGTGTGAATACCGGCGGTGGCTTTCTCCTGAAATCCCCATCACTGAGTCCCGCCTTCATGGGCGTAGGATATATTATCGGCC
>Ga0272442_10000371_pt1 | contig 74434 bp, 113 predicted proteins | sample SSMForm2O_FD_200262 | JGI IMG/M metagenome (GOLD analysis project Ga0272442, IMG submission 200262) | Marine sediment archaeal communities from Little Sippewissett salt marsh, Falmouth, MA, United States - SSM-Form-2O | ecosystem: Environmental > Aquatic > Marine > Wetlands > Sediment ...
ACCTGATTCTAAAATGCCAAACTATGCTATTATGAAGGTATCGGCATATCATAAGGAACAAGGTGACACGGTGGAGTGGTATACTGATTTGTGGGCACACACCTTTGATAAGGTCTACTGTTCAAAGATATTTAATTATACACCTATGCCAAATATGCTTAACGATAACTGTGTTTATGGTGGTAGTGGTTATAATTTAACAACAAAACTGCCAGAAAACATAGAGAATATCAAACCGGATTATACTATATATCCAAATTATATTCATGCGTTAGGGTTTCTAACAAGGGGCTGTATTCGGAAATGTAATCACTGTATAGTACCGGAAAAAGAGGGAAAGATAAGACCATATAGAGACATTGGTGATGTCTTACAAGGTAGAAAAACAGCAGTATTGCTTGATAATAATATTTTGGCTTGTGAATATGGAATAAAACAAATTGAGAAAATTATTAAATTAAAAATAAAAGTAGACTTTAACCAGGGGCTTGATTGCAGATTAATAGATGATTCTATTGCGCAGATACTTTCAAGGGTTAAATGGTTGGAACCGATAAGGCTGGCGTGTGATTCACTTAGTATGATAGACCCGCTGATTAAAGCTACAAGGTTGTTGCGGTGGTATAATTGCAAACCGTCTAATTATTTTGTTTATGTGTTAGTTGATGACATAGACACAGCCATTGAAATATTGAAGGTTGTAAAGGGACTGGGGCTTGACCCGTTTGCACAGCCATATAGGGATAGAGAGGGGAATGAACCTACAAAAGAACAGAAAGACTTGGCAAGGTGGGTAAATCACAAGGCTATATTTAAAAGCGTATTATGGGAAGATTATGGAAAAATCACAAAAACAGCAAGTTAGAGAATGGCTCGAATCGGGTAAATCCCTTACACCTAAAGAGGCATATCGTTATATTGGAAGCATGAGACTTGCCGCAATAATAGAAATCCTCAGAAACAAAGAGAATATGAACATAACAGATCTGAATAAAAACGGAAATGAAAAATATTCCAATTATAAATTAGTAAGTGGGCAAAAATTACCTACCCCTGAGAAGCCCATAGAAGCTGTTTTAATAGGGGGTAGTCCCGCAGCACAAAAAAATCGAGAAAGTGCCGAGAAACGCCTTAGAAGTGCCTCTAAATCAAAAATAGGTGGTTGTGTGCAGGTGGATTTTCCTTGTCCGGTATGCGGAAGCTATTATAGGCGTGAAAATAAATGTAATATATGTAAATAATATCTGAAAAATGCCATGATTTTTAGTATATTTATAATAGGTCTGGAACTTCCAATGAATACAAACGTAAGGTTGGTCAACCCATTAAAAGAGTGTGGTTCTCTCCAGACCTCCACATTCTGCCTTACGCTTTTTATGGTCTGGAGGACAATCATGGCAACACGAAGGGTTAGGTATGTTAAGTTTGGTAGTGTGGTTCTTGAACAGAAGAAATGTTTAGCGTGTGGTGAACTTGCATACGTTACAAACGACGGAAGGTCATCATGTTGTAATGCAGAAATGGAAGATGCTAATTTAACGGGTTTTAGAGTAGAGGCGCAAAGTGGGTATAAAAGAAAGCAGCCACGAAAAGCAGCAAAAAGGAAAATATTACAAAAGCAAAACTATCAATGCTATTGGTGTGAGAGGGATTTTGGTGCTATATATATACACGAAAGAAATAAAACATTAGTAAAATTAAAGCCAACGTGGGATCATTATATACCATTTGTTTTTACTGGAAATTCAACAGATGATGATTTTGTTGCTTCATGCCAAAAGTGCAATCAATATAAAAGCTCATTTATGCCATATTTAAGAGGTAAAACAAACGAAGAGATTGAATTTTATATACGGGCACACATAGATGAAAAGTGGATGAATAATAAATTAATTTTAGCAAAAAAAGCACCGGATGATAAAGCGTTGATATATTGAAATCCAGATAGCAAGGGGTAATTAGACTTGACATATAAAGGAGATATACAAAGGCAAGGGGATTAAGTGTGTTAAATGACAATATGGATATAAAAATAGAAAAAAATATTCCTATTCCCTGCTCGCACAGTGAAAGGCGAATATCGTATGCAAATATATTGCGAAAAATGGAAAAATACGATAGTATTGTTGTCAAAAACAACGCTGAAGCACAAGTTGTCAGAAATGTGGCTAGACGTATAAAAATGAAAATTGTTACTCGTAAATTATCTAATAGCCAGATCAGAATATGGTTATTAGATACAGGCAGCGGGTGATATGACTGGAGCAAGTCAGTAAAAAGCAGATGGTGTAACCATCACCATATCACCCCTACCCATAAAGGAGATATACAATGCAGAGAACAAAAATAGACTGGCCGGGGCTTGATTACACATGGAATCCTGTCATCGGTTGTAAGCGGAATTGCTCATATTGCTATGCCAAAAGGATGAACACGCGTTTTAAATGGATACCTGAATGGACAGACCCGCAGTATTTTCCAGAGAGATTAGACATTCCTTTAAAGGTTAAGAAGCCGAGCACATTCTTTGTAGGTTCGATCTCTGATATTTGTTTTTGGAAGCCTGAGTGGATGGAAGCTGTTTTAACTGTATGCGATGGGTGTCCGCAACATACCTTTATGTTTTTAACGAAAGACCCAGAAACATATTTTAAACATAAATTTCCTAAAAATAGTTGGCTTGGTTGCACCTGTGAATTTGTGTGGAAAAATGAAATAATGAAAAATTATGTTTCCTGTATGGTCATATTGAGCAAAAAACTTAAACACAGAACATATCTATCGCTTGAACCTTTATCCGCACGTGTAGGTGAAATACCAAAAGAAATAGAGTTAGTCATAGTCGGTGCCGATACCTCACCGGGAGCAAAACCACCTAAGCAGGAATGGATAGATTCTATTAAACACCCGAACATACATTATAAAGAGAACATTTTGAAATATATGAGGTAAAGGAGATATACAATGGGAGACGGAAAGAACGCATATTTTTCAAAATTAATACCACTTATTTATAATAAAGAAAAAGATAAAACTTACTTTTCGATTATTGATAGTGAAGATTATGAAGAAATATCTAAATATCGATGGCACTTACATAAACAATTTAAATTCCAAAAATGTATAAGAATGTCTGCACACACAAGAATTAAAAATAAAACGATTTATATGCATAGGATGATATTAAAACCGCCATTTGATAGATTGGTTGACCACAAGGATAGAAATGGATTAAATAATAAACGAAACAATATTAGAATATGTACATATGCACAAAATAGTCAAAATAGAAAAAAACCAAACAATAATACTACTGGCTACAAAGGACTTAGTTATGTTAGTAAAAAGTCTGGTTATAAAGTAGAGGTGGGCGGTAAAGATATAGGGTATTCAACAAATAAAATTGAAGCGGCAAAAATGTATGATAAAGCTGCGAAAGAATTGTTTGGAGAATTTGCACGATTAAATTTCCCAGAAGATTAAAGTAAAGGATTAACTAACATGCCAAATGACATTAAATATAAATGGGTTAGGTTGCCGGAATATATGATAAGGGATGCTGAGGAAAAGGCAAAGATGGACAATTTAACGAAAGAAATAATATTAGAAAGAGATTATTTTGGAAAAGAGGTTGAAACTGAAATTAAAGAAGAGGTCAAAGAGGCATTGAGAAAACAGTTATTACATGAGATAGAGGAAATTGAGCCGGAGAAATTAAGAATAATAGAAAACTGGTGGAGACGGCGCACTAAAGAGATGGGCACTGAGATAGTTAAAAGCTGCCGGGACATACTCGCGGAGAGCGTAGACCATGACACGTAAAACCGTAGACCTGCAAAAAGCACCGTGGCAGCTATTCCCTTTACTTGGTATCCGAATAATCTGGCCTGATGACATAGACATGGAGGAGTTTTTGAGAGGTGACGAGTGTATTGTAGAAATAGAGGTGCCCGAATGTACCTCTGGATAGATATGCTATGGCTATGCACATTACTATTTGTGCTATTTTGCACTCACGGAGCCGCTTATCTCATAGGCTATCTGGTACGCAGGCACCGGACACGGGAAGAGGTGCAGCGGGATTGCAAGCATAAGAATATACAATACGTGGACGAAATCAATTGTTATATGTGCAGCGATTGTGGAGTTATTTTCAGAAACAGGAATGAAATATAATGGAAGACTTTGAAATAAGGACAGAGAAAATAGCAAAGGCTATTCCCCAATATGCCAAAGCCAAAGCGCAGCGCATATACATCGAGCAATTCAGGAAAAGCAAGAAAGCTATCTTAATGAGAGACTTTGAGGCATTGCAGCTTAAAACACAATCGGAAAGAGAACAGTATGCCTATGCTCACCCTGATTACATTGCGCTATTAGAAGGATTAAGAGACGCGGTAAGAGTAGAGGAAAAATGTAAATGGGCACTGGAGAAATTTAAAATAGAATTTGAATACTGGAGAACCACCCAGGCTAACGAGAGATATCTAAAGGACAGAGTATGAGAAAACAATCCCGTATAAAAAGAAAGCTACAGAGAATCCGTGACCACCGGGAAAAGCAGAAAAAGAAAGTAAATAAATGCTATGGGTGTGGAATACCTGACGATCACCCCACACTCAAATGCAGTTGTCCTCATCATAAACCCTTAATAGGAGAAGACGGAGATGTTAACATTTAGACTATACCGTTATTCCATCAGAAACGGAAACAGAGACACGGACACACCCTCTGAGGTAGAGTGGAAAGCCCGCACTACTAAGGATGGACTGTACATTGAAACAGAATCGAATGTATACTTTTTCGATATCAAGAACAAGGAACAGGACAGGGAAGCTCAGGTGTTTTTGAATAAAATTGTGGGGGATTAATGAAAACACTTGAAATTATATGTAATAATAAAGACTGTGTCTATTGTCAAAAGAAAGACAAAGATCGAGGCCTTTCTGGTGGTAGAGCGATGTATTGTCATTATATTGCATATTCACATAGAGTTAATAAAGATGGCATTTGTGAAAAATATCTTTTAATTAAAAAATATATTAATAACTATGTTGAAAAGCATAAAGATTTGGCAAAAAAAGTAGCACAATATGGTACACTCCCAAATACTAAAACACCATTTAGACTTATGAAGAAAATAAATACATTAATAGATGACGACACTTTATATAGCTTGGCATTGATTGTGTTAGAAAGAATAGCTCGTAAATCTATCAAGGCTCGAAAATTAAGGAGAATGTCGGATAATTATCTTTTTACAGAAATACAATGGGGCTTGTTAGGTGAAATAGGAAAATTAAAAAAAGAAGAAACGGTATGTGAATATAACCCTGAATTGAATCAACATAACAAAGAAATTGTGTATCTACCAGAAATAGACGGGGGTTCAGTTTCCGGTAAAACAATTACTGTTAAAGTAAAAAGTTATAATGGTTATCCAGATGAAGATGTTATAATTAATAAAGAGTTTAAGCCACACTTTGACGAATATAAAGATAAATGGAGAATAAACATTACAAACAATCGTTCCGGGATATGTAAAAGGGTGATAAGATATTCTTCTAATAAATATATTATGTTGAATAGGTATATACTTAGCTTAATTGGTGAAAATATTTATAAAGGTGAGCGTGTTAGATATAAAGACGGCAATAGCCTAAATTTATCATTAGATAATATGGAAATCGTATTAACTAAACACAGATTTAATCACATAGTAAATCGTGGTAAAAATGGCAGAAAGAATCATTCAACCGGACATCCAAATATATATAAAAGAGAAAGTGGGCGGTTTCAAACTTACAGTGGAAAGAAAAATGGTGAAGGGCATAGTGGTAATGGAAAATGTTTGGGAACATTTGATACCATTGAAGAAGCGTTAGAAGCACAAAGAAAATATAATAAATTAAACATAGCAGCATAAAATTACTGCGGGAAGGCAAGGCATGGATAATAGAATTCGAGATGACTATTGTTTTATATATGCTAATTGTATGGAAAGCGTATTAAGGAGAATTAGAGGTAAACACAGAGCCCAACGCAAAGGACAATTTTTTTAATTAACAGGATTTATTAATTTTTTAACCGACGCTTTTACAATATATATAAAACAATTAATTCTTGAATCCCACTATATTGCCTGGCAAGGGTGCATTCCTTGCAATGGGGGTTCGATTCCCCCTCCCGCTACCATAAAACCGTAACCCGAAGGAGGGAATTGTGGTAATAACAAAAGAGATTAGACCAGCGATTCGCAAAGATGAAAATATAATTATTATGATATGGAAGAAGTATGCGCCTTTGTGGGTATTTGAAATAATTCATAAACTAAGATGGAGAAAATGGAAGCGGCTAATGGGTGTTGAGTAAATTAATAAAAAATAATTATACCATTTAACCCGTTTTTATGATATATTGATAGTATGGCATACGATGTAGAAACATGGGCTAAAGCTAAAGCTGATTATGAATCAGGTAATTTTTCCGTTGAAAAACTTGGGAAAAAGTGGGGAATTTCTGATACTCAAATAGAAAACAAAATAGCTAAAGAAGGGTGGGTTAAAGGAAAAAACGCTCCACTTATACAACAATCTATTGCTGATAAGAACATAGAAGCTTTTGCAAAGGCAAATTGTACACATAAAGACATAGTAGATAAAATGGTCGCTGTTATATTAAGTGATGACGACAACAGGCTTAGGTTGTCTTATATTCAGGAATATAATAAAATGTGTGGCACTCTTGCACCATCCAAAAAAGAAGTAACCGGGGAAGGCGGCAAAGACCTTATTCCCAATATGACTAAAGAACAGCTATTGGAAAAGCTGAGAAATATTACAGGATGATAATAGAGACAGATGAATTAATAAAAACAAAGTCAAGAGAAGAAATAGCCGAATATGTGATATATCGGCAATCATTAGACCGCGCAGAATGTGAAGAGTCTTATTTTCACTTCTTCAAACAAGCCTGGAAAGTTCTTGAGCCCGAAACTCCCCTTGTAGATAACTGGCATATTAAATATATTTGTGATATTCTTCAGGCAGAAGTAGAAAGAATAGCCCGCAACGAGAATAAAACTAAGGACATTATTATAAATGTTCCTCCCCGATCCGCCAAGTCATATCTTGTCACAATAATGCTTACCCCGTGGATATGGACTAAATATCCGCATTTTAAGGTCATTAATAGCTCGTTTTCTATGGAACTATCTACCAAGCATTGCTTAGACTCACGCAGGCTTATTGAGTCTGAATGGTATAAAACGTATTGGGGTAGCAAGTTCAGTCTAACCACAGACATGAATACAAAGTCGTGGTATGAGAATAACAAGCGAGGTATGAGGAAGTCTACCTCTACAGGTGCTCAAATTACAGGAACCGGAGGAGACATAGTAATCATAGATGACGCACAAGACCCCGAGAAAGCAGAATCAGAGGTTGAGCGTGAGACTGTTCAAAGGCATTACGGTAAAACGTTGTACTCAAGACTAAACAACCAGAAGACAGGATTAAGAGTTATAATTCAACAGAGACTACACGAAGAGGACTTGACCGGACATTTATTAGCGAATGCACCGGAACAGTATAGGTTTATATGTATTCCCGCTGAATTGCAGGAAAATGTATCACCACCAGAGCTTAGAGAGAGATATATTGATAACCTGTTCTTTCCCGATAGGTTTCCCAAAGAGATATTAGAAACAGCCAAATTGCCTACTAATCTCGGTGCGTATGGTTATTCTGGTCAGATGTTACAAAGCCCTGCACCACCTGAAGGGGGGCTGTTTAAGCGCTACTGGTGGAAGTTCTGGATACCAAAGGGAATGAAGGTTAACCCTGTGCGATTTAAAGATGAATCAGGTAAATATCGCGAGAGTACAATAGTTGAACTACCGGATAAGTTTGATAAAATAATAGATTCGTGGGATTTAGCCTTTGGTGGTGAGAAAGAAAACGATGATGTTGTAGGTGTTAAAATAGCCAAGAAAGGTGCTAATAAGTATTTCCTTGAAGAAGAAATAGATAAAATGGACTATCCTGCTACACGGAAGAGTGTAAGAAAGCTATATCACTCTAATAAGGGAACGTCTAATATTATCATAGAAAAGGCTGCCAATGGCCCCGCTATTAAAGCTGATTTGGATAATGAAATTCCCGGTATCATTACTATTCCAACCGGAAGACTATCAAAAGAAGACCGTGTTAAAATGTCAGACACCGTACCCTATACTGCTCAGTGTGAAGCTGGGAACTGTTATTTGCCACATCCAGAGGTTAAGCCCTGGGTAGATGGATTTATTGAAGAACACGCCAACTTCCCCAAAGTATCACAGGATGGACAGGTAGATGCAGCTTCTCAGGGAGTTAATTATCTCACTACTGCAAAACATATCTGGTACAACTTTTCAAAAGATACAACCGTCCCGCTTGAAATCAAATGGAAAGAAGCGGGTAAGCGACCCACACTACACTTTGCCACTATGTATCAACACAAAGACCTCTCACTCTGGGTATTGCAAATGCTATGGGATGACGTGGCGGGAAAGCTATTCGTCTATCACAATTGGATGTATGAAAACCCTGTACCAACGGTAATCGCAATGGAGATTATCAAGCGTATGAAGCTAAAGCAATTCAGGCATGAGCGAGTGATATGTAATGAGAGAATGTTTGCCAAAGAGGGACACATACAAAGCGTAGCTCAAGTCATGCGTAATGAAATAAGAAAGACTCAGGTGCGGGTTAACATATCGGAAGACATACGTTACGACCAGACAGGAGCGATATTTGCAGGGACACAGATGTTCGCAAAGAATGAGATATACATAGACGAAAGCTGTTCTGAGCCTGCACGACAGTTCGCAGGATGGATTATTGACAAGGGCAAACCAAGCGAGGAAGACTGTGGCTATTGTATATGTCTGTGTATGGTAATATCAGAGCTAAAGAGACGGCGTTTACTTGAGAAAAAGAAGAAAGTGAGGGACTACAAAGATGCGTACCCTAAAAAATATTGGGACGAGGAAAGATAAAACACCTATAGACCTTATGGTAGAAGAAATGTCTTATAGGATTGTGCATGAAGACATGGGAAAGCTATTAAAGGCTATAGATGATATGGCAAATGTAAAACCTGAAACATATCGGGGACAATATAAGAAGCTACCAAACGCTATTTATTTGAAATTGTCAAAATAATTGTCATACTTTCTCTGGAATTTATTATATTTATATATAACAAGGAAATCTCTATGACCCGCTCTCAATTAATTATCTCAGGTGATTTATTTATATTATACGGGGCAGCCGTTACACTTGTAGCGGTGGACGCTATCTTTGCGGGTCACGTCCCGCCCCTTTTATATTATGGCAAACATACACATTAAACCAGACGTAGAGAGCAATCAGCCAAAGCCGTATGAGCAATACCGCAGAGGACACGGTATGCCTGCAAGTTTCATGTGGAACGTACAGACAGAGAATCGCAAGCAGTTTTACCGGAACTATGACAACTGGTTTGGGCACAAGCCTGATGAATTCATAGGTGGAAGAAACCGCCCACAGGTAAAGAGATGCAAGCGTGTTAAATGTCCCTACGGTTATAAATCAGAGAAGAAACGATCAGGCTGTGTCATGTATGATGACGCAAGAAAGTGTGATGTGAGCTTATGAAGAAGCGGTTAAAGTTTCTTGTAGCAATGAATAACAAGGGGAAGTTTTTGGGTTTGCAAGAGTCTTTTGCTACAACTTCACCATTTGAGTGTGAACACCCATATGATGCCAAGAAGATGTTTCCATATATTATAAATGATAAAATGTTAACACCGGATTATTGGACAAACATACAGGCGCCTCCTTATTATTTTGAGAATAGTGAACGTATGAGAACTTGGCTTAAAGGATATAAAATGGTTATTGTAGAAATGGAATGTGAGGCAAAAATATTAAATGATTAACTACACCATAGTAACCCATAGCCTTGAAACTCTTGGCGTTCCCATGCTATTTAACATACACAAGCCTGAGAAGCGCAAGGAGAGAATAGGCTATGCACTGGTATTCACCAATCCTGATATCAAAGAAGCTATGCTCTGGGACATACAGATAGACAGAAACTACAGGAGACAGGGAGTAGCGTCTTCACTCATAGATGGAATTAAAGAAGTACATAACGCAATTACAACAAGCAACCGCACCCCTGAAGGTGAACTCATGTGTTTGAAGAACGGTTTTGAATGGGAGAAATCAGACGGGGGAAACAGATATCTGGTATGGAGGAGAGTCAATGATAATTTGATGAACAATATTCGCAAGGAGGTCATAGATGAAGGATAAGGACAAATTCGGTAAACCGAGAACAGAAGCAGAACGCAAAGCACGGCACAAGAAGCTGTATGGAAACACTAAACTTCCGCCCAGGGGCACAGGGATTAAGATGAAAGCGCGGGCAGCAGGGAGGGCATAGATGTATGAATTACAGCAGAATCCCGATGGCAAAGTGCGACTTGATAACGGAGCTTGGGTACAACCAATTGCTACACTAAAAGATGAATATGGTGGCATATCACACATTATAGAAGACGACCATTGCTATGTACTTATTAACGGCAGCAAGGATCGAATTTTTAAAATGACGCACCATTGGTATGCTGAAGCAATAAAGGCTGTAGAATTTTTACCCGATTTAAAGGAGTCTTGATGAGAGAATTAAAGTATAGACAAAGGAGTTGTCAATGCCGTTAACAAAAAAAGGTGCTAAAATAAAGCGCCAAATGCAAAAAACTTATGGTGGGAAAAAAGGTGAACAGGTGTTCTACGCCACAGAGAACAAGGGTAAGATACCGGGAATGGTAAAATCAAGACCTGCGGGGAGAGCATGAAAGATATAATGTTATTTTCCGGCAGGTTTGATCGTGTTCATCCGGGACACATCATAACAATACAACGACTTGGACAGCAATACGATACCGTCATAGTCTGCGTATTGGATTATAAGGGACAGCGATACCCGATAGAACAGCGGATGACCACCCTGAAAGATGCGTTGATGAATTCAAAGGGTAACTACATTGTCATATCAAATAAGGCTCACTTCGGGGAAATAACCATTGAAGACCTTGACAAATTGCCAATGTTTACCTATTATGGAGCAGGTAACGAAAAGGTATTAAACCACATGAGAGAGCTATCTGAGACAATGGGAGTGCCAAAAGAAAGAATTATATTCGTTGAGAGATATCCTAACTACACAGCGTCAAAGGAAGACCGATGAAATACAGATTAACTGGTAAGGGCTCATACGATACATACAAGCCCAAAAAACCTAAGCAGCCGAAGAAGCCTGAAGCAAGGCGTGTTAAGGTAGTGCTTGCCCCAAAGTACGGAAAGGTGAATGGTGAAAAATAAGCTCTGCATAACCACAGTGGTTGACCAGAACTACCAACACTATATCCCGTTATTCATATACACGTTAAAGAAATCCTATCCCGATTATCACATAAAGCTATTCACCCACGGTAATTTTAATCAGCAGGTGCAGAACGCATTAAAACTGATAGACTATGATTATACCATAGTACCCGATCTCTTCAATAAATATGCCAAATACAAATACTCTCCTATATCATGGAGATTTGTAATTCCCCCCGAACATTACAAAGAATACGACTACGTTTATATCACTGACATAGATATGATGATACTGGAAGAAAAGATATCCCTGCTCAATTTCCACCTGAATGAAATGGGAGAAACCGGCCTGTGTTATTCCAACAGCAAGAGAAACGCTAAGCATTGGGAGGGACACCGCAGCCTGACCGGACTACACTTTGTATCCCAGAAATGGTTTGAGAAGACAGAGAAGGCGAGAAAGAAATATGACGAGCTATTGAGAACAGGCTCAGTAGGAGAGAAGCGTGAGTTTGACGGTCACATGCTATATTTAATGGCAAAGGAAAGCGGATTGAAAACACCTGATAAGTCACCTCTAACTGGGAGACATCACGGGATACATCTTGGCAATTTCAGGCTATTTCATTCCTATAAGAAGCTCAACAAGAGAATGGGGCCACAACGCTGCGGACAATGGAAAAAGATAAGAGAGACAGAAACCTTTGAAAAGATATACCGTTTTGTATCAAGCGACCCGATTGTACGACAGCAGATTGAACAGCTTGACGCACATTGTAAAAGGAGGTTAGGGTGATAGACGAAAAAATGTGTCCAGCATATAATAAAAAGAAATGTAGAATAACCAAAAAATTGTGTAATCAATTTGATTGTGATACATTTGGTAAATGGTGTGAATATCTTAGGAAACACATGGATGAGGGTTTAAAAAAAGAGGCAAGAATGTGGAAATGTAAATATGATGAGTTGGCAAAAGACCTTGGTGATTTAAAAGATTATGATATTGCCGATTTAAACAGATTGGTTAAAATTATAAAGAGAATGGTAGGTACAAGGTTTTGAAAATACTTTTTATTGCGGATGTCCGAAACTGGGTCTTCGACAACATAGGCAAGATGCTACAGAAGTATGGCTCTAACACCTATACCGTGAGATACGGCAGGAAGTCAAAGTATAAGAAGTGTTGGAAGAATCTTGACCAGTTTGACCTTGTATTGTTTCCAGTCGACACGCGTCCCGACCGTGTAATCAAAGACCACAAGATAATAGTGCCTCCTGAAAAGCTTGTAATGATGATACGCTGTGATGTATTTCAACTATGCAAACCTAAGAGACTTGCCTATTATGAAAGCACCAAGCTAATGAACCGTAGAGTAAAAGCGTTCCTATGTTCCAATAAAGCCCTCTATGATGTGTTCAGGAAGAAGTACAACCGACCCTGCTACTATGCTCCCGGAGGTGTCGATACAGAACTATTTAAGCCTCCCACTGCTAAGGTTTGGAATAATCCTCCCCGTGTCGGCTGGGCTGGTAGCAGGGACTTTTTCGGCAAGGAACGTAGAGGTATTGACCTCATAGAAGAAGCTGTTAAGCAGTTAGGGTGGATATGGAATCCTGCATACAGAGAGGACAAGTGGCGCACCCCCGAAGAAATGGTTAAGTATTATCAGGAAGAAATAGATATCTACATTGACTGTGACAGGGCACCGGGGAGACAGAATGGGCTATTGGAAGCAGGGGCTTGTGGGTTGCCGTTGGTTTGCACTAAGCATGGAATAGGAAATAAGTTAGTATATGCAAGACAGGTAGAAAGAAATGTAAGTGCTATTAAGCAAGGGTTAAGGTCAACATATCATACTTTTTATATAGAGTATAAAGAAAATCCTGTTTTCAAAAAGTGGAATTATAATATAGCCTTAGCAGAAGAAATAAAGTCTCGTTGGTCATGGCAGCACCATATTAAACTGTGGGAGGAGATGTTTTTAAAAATTGTTAGGAACGGAGAGTAATATGGATTTAAAATCAGTGTCAGAAGAGGTGATTTCAACATTTGCAGAAAAATTAAAGGATTGTAGTGATTATGAAATATTAGAATTAATGGGAAGAAACCCAAAACGTGATAATTATATGTTACATGGGGGTAATTGGATTCCAACAAACGTATCATTACCACCAATGTTTGAGACTGTATTTGTGCGAGGGGATACAAAAGAATATCCATTTCATTTATATTGTGCAAGGCGTTGGACTGGGTGGTCATCCGGTTGGCCTGGCATAAGCGAAGGCAAGGAGCCACCTTGGGATTGGATAGCGTCTCCTTCTGATTTTCCTATAACAAATGTTACACACTGGTTTCCTATGCCAAGAGGAGAGAGAAAATATGAAAATAAAGTTAGTACATCCTTTGGGTAGTTAGTTGCAAAATTTGAAATATTGGATTATAACAGGAGAAATTTTTGATGTGTAACGGAGGTTATTTCGGTATTGGAATCGAACATGGAAAAAATGAGTTAAATTATGGCACATTGTATAGAACGGCGGGTATCTTGGGAGCTAAATTTTTATTTATAATTGGGAAACGTTTTCAGCAACAATCATCTGACACAATAAAATCTTGGCGACACGTCCCAATGTTTTCGTATCCAACCTTTAATGATTTTTATAAAAATTTACCTCACGATTGTATGTTAATTGGCGTTGAGATGATGCCAGAAGCAAGCTACCTTGAAAGGTTCACACATCCAGAGCGAGCATGTTATTTGTTAGGAGCCGAAGATCATGGGTTAACTAAACTTGCTATATCCAAATGTCATAAGTTTGTAAGGTTGCAGGGCGAGCACTCTTTGAACGTAAGTGTTGCAGGTTCAATTGTAATCTATGACAGGTTATCAAAAATTTCTCCTGCAAGATAATATGGAAATTTCAAATTCAACACACAACAGCCAAATGGTTAAACTAAAAAGCGAGCTTCACCATTAGGCATACGTTGTTAATATAGGAGAAAACAAATGGAATTAAAACCAATACCAAACCCTGAGTGGCAAAAGAAGTACAACCTGTTAATGCTCGACCCGTATCTCAATCGCAAGTACAACCGTGAGAAACGTATCAAAGACCACAGAAAATACATGGGTAATTGCACTCCTGAGCTAAAGAACTGCACGGGAAAGAACGTACTTGAAATCGGCCCCGCTATGGGAGAGTGGTTGGAGATATGCAGGGAGTTCGGTCATAATGTCTTTGGCATTGACGCAGTAGTCACGGACAACGAAATGGGAGATGAATACGCTCAGATGTCCAAGCTTATGACAGAACGGCAGGAGATTGATGTATTATACACCGGCTTTGACCGATACCTTTTAATGGACTTGGAGTACCGACAGGGTATAATACCAAACGGTTCTATCTTTTATATTAATCTTCGCGGTTGTATAGAGCAGGTGTTCAAGGATTACATGACAGGCCCCCCACACAAACAGACAAAAGACTGTTCACAGTTAGCATGGAAAGACACACCGGAAACGTGGGAGATGTTTGAGAGAATGTTCACCGAGTTTGACAGAATGCTTGAGGACGGCGGGTATATCTATATCTGGGCAAACGGGTCAAAGAACAATCCAACCTATGACAATTACATACTTGAGACGTTGAAGAAGTTCCCGCAGCTTCAGTTATTCAAAAAGGTTGGCAAGGTACAACATAAGATAAGGAAGATGGCGTGAGACGAAAATTAAGCTTATGGCAGGAATTAGAAGATGATTGGCAGGAAAAGTTTCAAGAACCAAGAGATGATTTATGGGTAAGTGGAATTGGGTATATCAAAATATTACAGCGAGAAACAGAAATTTTTCCAAGAATGAAATATGAAGGTGACAAGTCAAACAAAAAAAGAATCACTCGTAAAAAGAATATTATATGGGAAGTAGGTGATGTTGTAAGTGTTTCAGTGGGGGAAATATTTAAAAAGAAAGAAGAAACAAAAGATAACATTACTGAATTGACCATTGAAAATAACCCACAAGGTGATGGGTGTATAGGCAAGCTAAAGTTAATAAAAATAGAGCCTCACAAAGATTTTGACAATCTATACTTTGAAGTTGTGGAGTTTTGATGAAAGTACCAAAGGATAAGTTCAGAATAGTATTTCTCTGTGACAGGAAGATATACACTACAAAAATGAGTCGTGTTAGATTTCATGGCATAGATGCTATCAAGCGTCATCCGGGAGTGTGGCTTAAAAAGACCGGGCCGGGATGGAAAGATTTCTGCGGTTGCAAGAACGTAGACAGAGAGTATCAGCCTCACTTGGTAATCTGGTACAAGCCTTTGGGAATGCCTCATTACAATAAAATCAAAGCCCCGCGTTGTCTCAGGTACAATGAAATGTGGGATTCCAAGTGGACTAAGCACGAGATAAAAACCTCTGACAGTCGATTGGTGATTTGTCATCACTTTAATGACATAGAGCGTTTCAATGGTAAGCTTGACCCCAAGTACAAATTGGTACATAATCCACATTGCGCCGAGAAGGATATATTCAAAGACTACGGTCATTCTAAAACCATTGACGTTCTTCTGGTGGGAAAGGTGAGTGGTAGCGTATATCCTCTCCGTGCAAAGTTTAAGAGGACAATACTTAAAAAGCTTCGCTCTAAGGGGTGGAACGCTACCTTTCACCAACACCCAAGCTATAAGAAGCCGGGAGAGGAAGCTATTAAACGACAGGTGAAAAGCTATGCAGAATCCATTAACAGGGCGTGGATAGGTGTAACCGATGCCTCAGACTTCCACTACGCTCTTGCAAAACACAGTGAAATACCTATGTGTAAGACTCTCCTGTGCAGCGATCTACCCCGTGAGAACCAGGAATGGTATCGCAAATGGATGCTCTATATAAGCAAAGACTACAATGCAGATAAAATAGTTTCCATAATAGAACCGTACCTGAAAGACAAAAAGAAACTGAAAGCCTTGATAGACAAAGGATACACTGAGAACATGAAGTATCGCACACAGGAAGACTACGCAAGAAGGTTCATGCACATAGCACAGGACTTTGTAGGTGGTAAGATGAACGGGTATGACTTTGCGAGGGATAGCAGGTTATATTACAATGGAGGGGAGAGTGAATATGTATAAATACCTAAATAGGAGGTTATATGATAAAAACTACTTGTGACTTTTGTGGAGAAGAAATAAAAATTAACAATGGTGTTTTGGTGAAAGTTAAAGAAAATGTAAGCTTTACATTTAGAGGTGGCACTGAACATGTGAAGAGTGATAAACCAGAATTTGGTAATATTATGGTACATAGAGATGTTTGTGAAAAATGTGTTGAGAAATTTTTAAAAGAGAAATATGCAAATACCTAAATACTTCGCACACCGGGGAATAATCTCTCAGGAGAATACTATCTCAGGCTTTGAAAGGGCTCTGGAATTAGGAGCGCCTGGAATAGAGCTTGACGTACATTTCTACCATGACAGATTAAAGGTAACACATTATAAAAGCCTTCTCGGTAGAAAGAGTGTGCCATACTTTGAAGAGGTATTAGACGCTATCCTTGAAAAGTGCAAGGAGCTTAAACGAAAGAAACCTATACTCAACATAGACCTGAAGGGCAGGGGAACCGGGAAGATTGCCGTTAAGCAGATAAAGGGCAAGTGGGATATAGACGAAGTTATCCTCACATCATTCATGGTATTAACCGGAGATTCCAGAGTACGGTATCAGGAGCTTGTTAATACACGGGACTATTCCAAAGACGTTCCCATCGGTATAATCGGCTATGCAAATGATATTAAAAGATATCTTCACTTTATAAGAGAATTAAAAGCCTGTGCTTTGATAACCAAGTACAGCAATACATATACAAAGGAATTCGTAGACACAGTACACAAACATAACCTGTACGCTATTCCCTGGAATGTAAATGACAAGAATTATGAGGAAGTGGTTAAGACAGGGGTGGACGGAGTGATAAAAGATGTACACGACCAATAAACACGTTTTCATCCATTGCAACAAAACAGGTGGAGTCTTTGTAAAGGACTGGATGATAAAACATCTTGGCGCAAAGGTACACCGCTACAAACACTCCCCTATCCGTATGCTCGATTCAAAACACCATAACAAAACAAAAATAGGATGTACAAGAAATCCATTTTCTTGGTATGTTTCGTACTACGAGTATTTGGTGCAGAACAATGTATTGACCACTATGGACTTCCCGCAATTCCTGTTCACCTATACCGAACACCCCAGAGCGTTATTTGATTTTATGGGCAGGAAGATACGCAGGAAGTACGAGAACCTGTATCCGCCAAAGACAAAACTAAAGATAGGCAGTTGGACTTTTCATTACATAAATTATTTTAGTTATAACGCAAATAACATTCTCAAACAAAAGGTGATTGCAACGGTAGACCCATCAAACCTTGACGTGCTCATGCGCACAGAAACACTCAAAAAAGATATGATAAAACTATTCGGTGAAGAACACCGGGAATCAATAGAGAACTTCCCCCGGAAGAACGCTACTAAGCGCAAGCCCTATCGTGAGTATTATAACGATGAGCTTCGTTCAATAGTTGAACAGAGGGATGGAGTTTTAATGGAGTATTTAGGTTATGAATACGAATAGCCTGCTTCCGAGAGAGTTGAAAACAAACGATGAAACATATCCATTAGATTGGAATGAATTAAATCGTAGGGCAAGCCCAGAGGATATGTACATAATAAATTTTATGGAGTATAATAGTATGAGTTTTAAAGTATGCGAGTGTGGCAACAACATATTTCTTGTAAGCATTAGTAACAATACTCTTGTTTATAAGTGTACTCACTGTGGGAGAATGGAAGTAGTTACGCTTGATGGGAACGTCGATTAAAAAATATCTGGTCTGGTGTAACATTGAAAGAAGTGTTATGAAAGCATTTCTCCAGATGTTTCAAACCGATTATAAGAACGTCCGGGTACAGACCAACAATCCAAGCCGTGTCAAGGTAGACGAGCTATTTGACCACGAGGAGTGGGCTGATATGCTCAGAATACACTATGAGCTTATCGACAGGTATGAGAGAGACGGCAGGGAAGCCAACTATATGGATTTGGAATTCTGGAAGATAGAACACGCCAACGCACCAAAGGGAATAAAGAACAGCTTCACCCAGAGACGTGTAGATGAATTCCTGTCCCTGTATAAGAGCATAAAGAAAAAGGGATACTACAAAGAGGATAAAAAGCTTATCAAGGCAATCTGGATAGAGGGTTTTGAAATCAAGGAAGAACCGAAGTGGAGAAGCCGGATAACAGAGAAATACTACAGATTGAACGGTAAGCGCAGGATAATATGCTGTAAATATCTGGGAATCGAGGAGATTCCTATTAGCTTGATAAAGGTAAAGGTGGTGAAATTATGACTTGCCCGCTCGAACAAAAACCAAGATACCAAAAAGACACAAACGTAAAACAGCACAAAATAACCAAAGAGTACAAGTCTATTGACAAGATACTGAGCCTTATACCGAATGGTCACGTTTTAGATATAGCTGGGGCTGAAGGATTTATAGCCTATTTAGCAGCTTTGTGTGGTCATTCTGCGGTTAATGTTGAAATAGACAAAGGTAGGGTTTTGAGAGGGTTAAAATATTTTGGTACTCATGCAAACCTTACAATATTAGAAAAAGATATTTTTGACGAACTTGACATGCTCGATTATTTTAATATCTTCATAGTAGCCCGCTTCTTCCACAATATAGGCATGAAAAAGTCTATTGAATTAATGGATGCCATAGACAAGAAAGAAGATTACATCCTTATCGTAAAATACAAGCCCGGATTAAAGAAAGAAACAGGAGCACCGAGGGAACCGCTTGCCACTAAAAGAGGCATAAAAAGCCTTTTGGAACAGTACAATCTAAAGAAAAAATCATTTCCGCAGGAGGTCATAGTAGCTGCCAAAGGGAAATATGAGGGAATACCTGATATGTTACGTAAACATTTGCCGGAGGGATAGATGGAAAAATTAGATTATGAATCTATTGATGGGTATGATTTTAATACATTTAAGGAATTAGCTGCAAAAATCAACGAAATTATAGATGAGCTTACAAGGGTTAAGGCATTAAATGGAATAGATGTTGATGAATATGTAAAGGATGATGATGATATCAGTCATAATGACAGCCTATAACTCTCAGCGTTACATCCGTAATGCCATAGAAAGCATTGTAAACCAGACGTACACGGATTGGGAGCTTATCATAGTGGATGACGCAAGTACGGATAAGACGGTAGAAATAGCAAGTAGTCTTTTTAAATATGAAGATGATATTGAGATAATTAAAAATAAAGTTAATATTGGACACACCAAAAGTCTTAACAAAGCCTTGTTTGCATGTGACGGCGACTACATAGCCTGGATGGATTCGGATGACATATCACACCCAAAAAGATTTGAAAAGCAGGTAAACTTCCTTAAAAAGCGTCCTTCATACGGATTTGTTACCACTCATGGCATTGCAATAAATGAAGACGGAAATCGCATAAAGAATTTCTACACCGATCAGGCACAACGGAACAAGAAAACCACCATAACCGATAAGTTCAAAGACGATTGCTGGCTATTACTCCCTTCTATGATGTTCCGTAGAAGTGTAATTGATAAGATAGGCGGGTTTGACGAAAAATGCTATTACGCTCAGGACTTCAACTTCGTTTATAGAATGCTCATGGCAAAGTACAATTTTGACATAATACCCGAAGAACTGTTTAAGTTCAGGAGACACAAGGATAGCGTCAGATCGCTTGGCGCTTTCAATGATAGAAATTGGCACAGATACGCAATCAAACGGGCAAAGGAGAATCCAATAATAAAATGATACTCATATCCAACCACTTACTCAAAACATTACCATTGGTCAGATTCCCCAAAGATACTATCATCCGAATCAATATCGCGTGGGTCAAAGACACAGAAGAACTAAGGCGTTTCCTTGCCATAGACTATGATATTATGGTAGATTTTCCCGAAGGACGCACGAAGCCGCCAAAGCCGAATATAACCTATTTCCAGACTCTTGATATAGTCAATACGTTTGAGAATGTAAAATACTTTGCAGTATCTAACATTGAATCAGGGAACACCGCAGGACTGTATAGAAAGTCTATGGGTAGAATAAGCTTTGTGCCCAAAATAGAAACCGTTAAGGGCGCGGATAACATAACAGACATAATTGAACAGTCAAGACCCGAATACGTTATGATAGACACGGAAGACCTGTTTCTTGATGTCAAAGGAAATGTTACCGAATACCAACTCAAATACAATTACATAATTAGCCAGTGTAATTTTAAAAAGGTGAAAGTATTAAAAATACAGGGAGTTATCTTTGGAGAGGCATGATTGTTTCATAGGCAGATGGGTCACGTTTCACTTGGGGCACGAGGCCATAATTAAAAAAGTATATGAGAAAAATAAGCGTCCCATACTCGTTCTTGTGATGGACACAATAGAAATACCATTGCCGTATAAAAGGATGATGATTATACATAACAGGTTAAACACTCTCAAAATACCCCATGCTGTGAGAGTGATACCACCGATAGCAAGCTTTAACTATGGACGTAGGGTAGGATACGATATAAACTATGTTGAGGTGGACAAGGAAACGCAAAAGATATCAGGAACGGAGATAAGGAAAAATGGCACGGTTGATAATTTTCTTCCCGACATGGAATGATAGGGACTGGCTCGAAGCCCAGATAAAACAGATAGAATACTGGAACCCTGACAAATTGTATTTTTGCGAGGGAGCGTGGGATTCCCGGTTTCCTGCACGGTCTACTGATGGGACGTGGGAATACATTATGGACTACAAAAATAAAAGAGAGAAAACCTATGTAGTAGAGAACATCCGTGACCAGGACTATCGCATGAATCAGGCTATGACATGCAATCTCATACTCGAACTATCCAGAGCCGAACCGGGAGACTGGATTATGTATCAAGCCTGTGATTTCTTTCTCCTCAAAAGCCACATAGACCGATACAAAAAACTTATGGCTGAGAGCAATATGGACTATCCAATACATGAAATATGGAACTTCTGGGATACCCCACACAAATATTATCCACGATGGAACGACCAGTCACCTAACCTACCGTATAGAATCGTAAAGGGTATGAAGTTTATACCCACCTGTCATCCGGCAATAGGTGGAAAGATATACAAAGACCATCCAACACCCACCGGATTAAAAATAGACAATATGGTTGGATTCCATTATGAGGGTTTCCGCAATGATGAGCGGATAAAAGATAAGTATGCGGTAGGAGACAGGCAATCTCCTGTAGTATGGAAAGACGGTATTAAGCTGAAAAAGCGTGTTGATAGAATCGGGGTACATCCCGAATTCGCAATTGACGTACTTAAAGAGAAGGGATGGGATTTATCGAACGCTGGGAATTAGTAGAGATACTCATACGGGATAGCCTCAAAAAAGAGATGGGTGCTGAAATAGGTGTGTGGCGCGGTAAAACCACTCACCACATCCTAAAGCAATTGCCGCAGCTACATCTTATCTGTGTAGACCCGTATAAAGTATATGACCATTTTAAAAATCATCACGATATGGGAAAGTATGAATCACAGGTAGAATTCTCAGCACTGGCAGAAAGCTTAAAATACGACCTGATTAAAAAGTATGGAAAAAGGGTTATTTGGTATCAGAAGGAGAGTCTTGAGGTTGCGCCATTGATAAAAGACGGCTCACTCGACTTTGTATTTGTTGACGCAAATTACGGCTATAAATATGTGAAAGAAGACATACTGGCATGGTTGCCGAAAATACGCAGTGGTGGTATAATGATAGGACACAACATAACAAGCAAAAAGGATAACACCGGAAGCGTTAAACAGGCAGTAGAGGAAACAATTGGCAAGGACTATAGAGTAAGAGAGGGAAGATGGTATTACGTCTTGGCATAGGATTCGTAACATGTGGTAGAATAGCATTTACCCGGCAAGTGGTTGAGTCGATATTCAAGTATAATCCTGTGGTTAGGAGATACCCTTGGATAATAGCCGATGATAACTCAGAACCGTGTATGAGAAACTATTTTGATTCTCTTGACTTGGGTATGACCTATTTGTGGCACGAAAAACGTAAGGGGATTAATGCCAATTTAAAGCAGATGTTTGATGAGGCGCGGGGCAAATTTGACCTTCTTCTTATATTTGTGAATGACTTTGTATGTCTCAGGGAAGTGGATATTGGTGCAATGATAGAGTTTTTTGCAGATACTCCCGAAGCCGGGCAGGTGCAGATGTTTCATTGGAAAGGTAAAATAGGAGACAAGAAGCGCGAGCGCAGCATGACAAATTGGATAACCGGAGACCCTATAAAGGTCTCACAGATACTTCAGGTGGGAAACGAAACATTATTAGAGGCAAATTGGGTATGGACAGACGGTGTTAATTTTACAAGAATACTACCGGAAGTGGATTACTTTGAAGGTTCCCTGGGACTTCCGAAAGAGGAAAAATACATTAAAATAGCCGAAATAACCAAAGGCAAAAATTTTATGGATACCGGCATGAAAATATATGAAATGGCAGATCAGCCGTTTCTTCATCTCGATCATGATGGTAAAAATAAAACAAAGGGGACTATTGCATGAAAAATTTTAACGTACGCCAAAAGGCTGAACGTCTAAAGATTTTAGCCTTTGGCAGTTGGGCGAAGGTTTTTCTTTTAATTAAGAAAGGTGCGACATGCTCTTTAAGTGATTTACCTCTTTTATTTAAGCATAACGAGAAACAAGATAATCAAAGCTCCAATAGTAAAATAAAAAGAAATGCGCTCACGGAATATGCTCGAAACATAATAGTCATCAATATCTTCATAATATTGGGTGTTTTGTTTCTTGTGTTCGGGATCATTAGCCATATCTTTGGTAGTAGAATCTTCGAAATATTTAGCTCGTTTTGAGTCAAGATTTCTATGTGAATAAATGTTCTTTGAAATAAGGGGAGAAGGGAAATAAAAGGTTTTATAATAGTTTAAGTGCTATTAAAAGCATGATAAGGGCAATTATAAATTTACTATCTATCCATAGTAACATAATAAAACCCCCCATGCAACACCTTGATTTCCAGCTATTCCGTTTACCCTTTGTTTAATTAAACGCTCGGTTGCCGTAATTGGTGATTAAACCAATTAATCGGCTGGTGGGTTTTGGTATATAGTCACCCCTGCGTTTACCAAATCAAACAAAGGCGCGCCCCCTTCTCATAAGCCAAGAAATAATCTTGGTCATAACTAACCTCCTTTTGGGAAGTTGAGGAGGGGGATTCCTCCCCGTTATTTCAAAGAGCTATGTATTAATCTTTAACAAAGGCTTTTCTCTTATGTCGCACAAGAAAAGAATCAGAGAACGAATTGAAACCAACGAAACAAACGGTGGAAGTTTTAATTTCCACCTTTGGGAGTTAAAATGAAAATACTTGTAACAGGCTGTGCAGGCTTTATCGGAACCAATCTATGTAAAAGACTCGTTGAACACGGGCACGAGGTAATAGGAATAGACAATTTCAGCTATGGTTATACTTCAAACATGAAAGACATAGGCTTTGGCAATTATTATGCCTCAGACGTGCGGTACTTTAACGGAGACAACTTTGGTGACATTGACGTTATTTATCATCAGGCAAACCTTAGAAAGAATATATCCTCAAACAAGCCCGACGAAGACATAGACATCACAATCCGGGGAACGTGCAATCTATTACAATATGCCATCAAAAACAATGTGAAAAAGTTTATATATGCCTCATCTTCCCTTGCATACGGCAAATCCGATCCCGTTGTTACAGAAGAGAGCCCGCTATGTCCTATTTGTATCTATGGAATATCAAAAGTAGCTGCTGAAAAGCTCGTTAAATACTATCACGGAACCAACGGACTCGAAACGACAATCCTTCGGTATTTTCAGGGTTACGGGCAGTATCAGGACAGCCAAAGGGGAGCCGCAATAATACCGAAGACTATTCGGAATATGTTTGAAAACAACCCTATTATCATAAATGGTGATGGCTCACAGACCCGTTCATTCACTTGGATAGAAGATATTATAGACGTGCTTATGATGCCATTGTTCGATAGCAAAATGTCCGGTGAGACTTATAACGTAACAGCGGGGAAAGAGTATTCTATAATTGAAATAATTGATTTAATAATGAACTGCTATTGTGAATTATACCCTGAGAAGAAAGTAAACAGGACTGACAGACTATGTTACAGAGCCGCCCTCCCGGATGACATAAAGCACCTTGCGGGAAACAATGACAAGATAAGAGACCTTGGTGTTAAATTCAATATGGATATTCACGAAAACATAAAGGAAACGATAAGATTTTATGAACGTTACCATACTCAGTCATTATAGAAGCGGTATCTACTGGCTGATAGAGATACTGAAGCGGAACATACCGAAGTTTCACTTGTACCCTGAGAACAACTTTGCGCACCTTGAGGTAACGAGAAACCCCAATGTGCCAAAGGCTATTCTATTGGTAAGAGACCCCAGGGATTGCTTTGTGTCGTCTTATTCCTGCAATGTACAGAGGGCTGCGAATGACAAGGCATGGGCAGAGGGTAGAAAATGGGAGGGCAGGAGTTTTAAGGACACGCTCACATGGGAATACAGGGAAGTGCTTAACCGAAATAAAGAGGTCATATTAAAGCTTAATCCCGTTGAATACTGGGTAAAATATTACACTGACTGGCTCGCTGAAAAGACCCCAAAGATAATGGTAAGATATGAAGATTTACACAATAATCAGGAATTTGAAATAAAGAGAATTCGCAGCTTTTACGGATTTGACCCTGACAAAAGAGTAGAGGCGTTGGATAGAACAAAGTCGTATAGCTTTGAATACAAACCTACAGATACCTATACACCAAGAACACCGGGTAACTGGAAAAAGGTATTCGATCACGAAGACAATGAGTATGTATGGAAAATGGCAGGTAAACTTATGAGGGAGTTTGGTTATGAGAGAAATGGATAACAGGGATATACCGTGGAAAGTAACAGTACCCACAGACGAAAACACCAAACTGTTAAGAAGCACCATTGATTATATTGCCAAGTTGTATCCACCGCCTTTGAAAGTTTTTGACGTTGGAGCAAAAGAGGGCTATTCCGTAAACTATATGAAGAGTCTGGGATATGACGTGTTGGGAACCGATATAAGGGAAAACTTTATAGAATACGCCCAAAGTCGCGGATGGAATGTTATTTTTGACGATATTATAGATACTAAAATAAAAGACAGGTTTGATATTGTGTTTATGAGGCATTGCCTGGAGCATGTAAGGCACGAGCGCAAGATGTTTAAAAATGGCGTGTCCCTGTTAAAAAAGGGTGGTGTTATAATAATTCAGGTTCCCATAGAGACCAAGAGCCAGTATGAAGCACACAAAAGAAAAAAGCACCTCACCTATTTCCCCTCATTCAACTTTTTCAAAGACAACTTCCTGAAATCACAGAAAGGCGTTGAGACTGTGGTATTGGATATGGCAAGCACTTTGGGAATAGAAACAGCGGGATTAAAGGATATTTTCTATATAGGCAAAAAATTATGAAAAATGAGTATCGAAACAAACTCTATGAAAAACACCGGGAACCGTCATGGGACAAAGCTCACGGATGTTTCACCGTAGCCAGACTGGTCAAAGCGTTTAATGCAAAAGTAATAGCTGAAATAGGGGTTTGTGTGGGAAACACCGCAGTAGAAATATTACACGAAAACAAGCTATTGTATTATTTAATGGTAGATCACTGGAAAGATATTTCAAAATACGAGCTTATACTTAATAACTTTTCCTCTACCGGAGTGGAAATAAAACGTTCTGATTCAATGGAAGCCCTGAAATATGTAGATGACGAATCCCTTGATTTTGTGTACATAGACACCAATCATTCATATAAGCAGGCAAAGCGTGAGATATTTGGATGGATAAAAAAGGTAAGGCGCGGCGGAGTGCTTGCGGGCGATGGCTATGGATATATCAGGAACGGAGACAATGGAGTAAAACGCGCTGTGCATGAAATATTCAGCGCAGATCAAATAAACGTTAATCTTGGCCCGGACTGTGTGTTCTGGGTAATGAGGCCGTATGATACACGAAACAGCAAGTTTTCACGGAATGCCTAATGTCGGTGAATGTGTAGATATAGGCAAAAATACCAAAATAGGTCACAATGTATTTATAGGAAACTTTGTTAAGATAGGTGACAATTGTAATATTCAGGGAAATGTTTTTATACCTGAAGGTGTTATAATAAAAAACAATGTGTTTGTCGGGCCTTGTGCGGTGTTTACCAATACAAGAGACTTTGATAATATCGGCAAGCATAAATTTGATTCGACTATTGTAAAGGATAATGTTATTATAGGAGCAAACGCAACTATTGTCTGTGGAATAACAATATGGGAAAATGCCAGAATAGCTGCGGGTTCAGTAGTAACAAAAGATGTGGACGAAAACCAAACAGTGAAAGGAAATCCGGCAAGATGATAAACGTAGCTTTTGTAGGATGTGGGCGTATAAGCAAAAAACACTATGAAGCGGTGTCGACTAATAAGAATCTTAAACTTGTTGCCGTATGTGATATTGTTGAAAAACGTGCAAAAGACATGGCGGAGCAGGCAAAGGTTCCCTATTATCTTGATTATAACGAAATGATGCATAAGGAAAACATTCACGTAGTCTCGGTAATGACCGAAGCCGGATATCATGCAAAGATAGTAATTGACCTTGCGAAGTTTGGGAAGGTGGTTATAGTAGAGAAGCCGATGGCGCTTAAATTAAGTGATGCTGACGAGATGATAAAAGCATGTAAAAATGGCAAAACAGACCTTGTTGTTGTTAAACAGAATCGCTATAATCAAACCGTTATGAAGTTAAAGGATGCCGTAGAAAGAGGTCGTTTTGGTAAAATGATTCTTGGTACGGTTCGATTGAGATGGAACAGAAGCCAGACATATTTTGATATGGACGATTGGCGGGGTACATGGAGTCTTGATGGTGGGGTTTTCGCTTCTCAGGCAAGCCATCATGTAGACCTTTTGCAGTGGATAATGGGGCCTGTTAAAAGTGTTTATGCAAAGACCACAAGAAGACTTCTCGACATAGAAGTAGAAGATACCGGAATAGTCATGCTTGAGTTTTATGATGGCTCTCTCGGATTGATAGAAGCAACAAACGCCGCTCAACCAAAAAACATAGAAGGCTCGTTAAGCGTTCTCGGACAAGGTGGGACTGTAGTAATCGGTGGAGTAGCGGTAAATAAACTGGAAACTTGGGAGTTCTGGGAAAAAGAAGAAGATGACGAGAAAATGTTTGATTTCAGTGAAAACCCGTCAAATGTATATGGGTTCGGACACGTTAGACTTTATAATGAAATTGTTGAAAGGGTTAAACATGACAGGGGGAATCTATTAAGCGGGGAAGAGGGCAGAAAGTCTCTTGAACTTATCAATGCAATCTATGAGAGTGCTGAGACAGGGAAAGAAGTGAGAATTAAATTTCAACCGGAACATGTGAGGTTGGGAAAATGATAAGTGGAGATGCGTGGATTGATAACGATGTTAAATTGATAGGAGAACAGGATATTTGGCATTATGCACTTATCCGGGGTAATGCTGAAATAGGAAACAATTGCAGCATAGGCAGCTATACTGAAATAGCACATGATGTTATTATAGAGGATAATGTTCGCGTTCATTCAAAGGGTTTTATACCTGAGTATACGATTATAAAAAGAGGTGCCTGGATAGGCCCCTGTTGTACTATTGTAAATGATTTACACCCGCAAACCAACGGAAAATACAGAAAAGGAATAACCATAGGAGAGGGTGCTATTATCGGTGCAAATACTACTCTTATGGCTGACATAGGAAAAAACGCTATTGTCGGTGCTGGTTCAGTAGTTACTAAACCCGTGCCAGAAGGAGTAATTGTTTATGGAAATCCCGCTATGCGACATAAGGGCAAGTGACGCTCATTACAGAGACGAAATAGACGAAGCCGTTAAAAGAATAATTGACGACTCAAGCTTCATACTCGGTAAACCGGTAGAGGAGTTTGAAAAAAACTTTGCAAAGTATATTGGGACGAAACACGCAATAGGTGTTAGCTCGTGTACTATGGCATTATATCTTTCTCTCAAAGCTCTGGGTATTAAAGAGGGTGACGAGGTTATAGTTCCTAATTTTACCATTGCCGCCGATATAGAGCCGGTGCTGATGTGCGGTGCCACCCCGGTTCTCTGTGGGGTCAAAGAGGACGGTTGTATAGATGAATATGAAATGAGGAATCGGATAACAAAGAGAACAGGTGCTATTATAGTTGTTCATTTATACGGTAACGCCTGTCCTGTTCCTGACATGGAGAAAATGACAGAAATCCCTATTATTGAAGATTGCGCCCAGTCTACAGGGACTACATTTGAAGGACAGATGACGGGTTCATTTACAGACTTAGGTTGCTTTAGTTTCTTTCCTTCAAAAAATCTCGGTGCCTATGGAGATGGCGGAATGGTTACAACCGATGATGATGAACTTGCAGGCACAATAAGAATGCTTCGTAATCACGGGCGGGCACCCGGAGAGCGATATCATCACAGCATGATAGGGGTAAACTCCAGACTTAACGCTATGCAGGCAGCCATACTTAACGTAAAGCTGAAACATCTTAATAATGCCATAAAGAAAAAAAGGAAGATAGCAAAACTATACAACAAGTATTTGAATGACATACCACAGGTTATAACACCTACTGAAATTCCAGTGGTTAATCACAGCTATTATATGTACTCTGTCAGAGCCACAGAGCGGCGTGACGAGCTGCTTAAATTCCTTGTAGATAACGGTATTAAGGCAAGTGTACACTATCCATTGCGACTGTCAGATCATCCCATATATGCAAAATATTACAGCCCATTAGAAGATGAACCGACTATTGGGTATATACTCAGCAAAACAGTTTTAAGTTTGCCAATGTTCCCCGCACTTGAAGAAGAAGCGGTTAAATATATTTGTCAGAAAGTGAGAGAGTTTTATGAAAAAAATTAACGTACGGCCAAGGTTTGTTGCAATTGCCTATAATCTCACACAAAAGTTACTGCAATTGTTTCAAACTTGGTCAGTTGTGTCTTGCCAAAATTTGCGTCATACATTCAAAAATAAGTCCAAATACACAATAAAACATCCACCCTCTCCAACAACCTTAAAATTGCTTATTAAAGAATTAGGGCACTGGAAAAGAGCTAATGATAAAAAATATAAATATAAAACTGGTGTATTTAATCCCCATGTAAAAATATGCTGTAGATGTAAAAACTGTAATGAAACTATAAATTATGAAATACATACTGTAATGCCGGAACCTGGTTATTTTAAAATAATACCCAAAGAAGAATATGCTTATATTAAAGAAAAATATAGAAAAAGTGAAATAACTATTTTTTGTAAAAACGAATGTCTTTAACAGGATCACCGTCAGCGTTGCTAACGCCATCAATGGCCTCAACATAAAAAGGGTTGCCATCATGAGAAAGGCGCTGTTTAAGTTCATTAAAATAAGGGTGTTTTAAACTATGTCTATCATAAAAATCATTAGCATCCCATTTAAACGACTTTACATCATTAAAAAGATTAAGGATTTTTTCTTTGATAATTTCATACTTTTCATCAGTCATACATACTCCTTTATATGGGGTAAGAGATAATGTTAATAATTTTTTGTATGATGTTCAATAAGCTTTTTTTTAAAATCATTATAACACAAAGGTTCACCAAGTTCATTTTCCATAAATACTTCAAGCCCACATTCAGGACACTTAACAAAGGCAGCGTTATGGTCAGGCCCCCATTTGGTTTTTCTGCTTGGCTGAAAAGGAACAAGATGCTTTGGACAATAAATTTGCCAACTTTCATCATACCAATATTGGTTATATTTAAACAATTTAGGTTTTTCTTTGATTTTATTAATTTCGATTTTAAGTCGTTTAGTATAGGAGTAAAACATATATGTTAGGATTAATCCCAGAGATAGCATTGTGGCTATGGTGTACAGGGACCACGGGTGGCACAATTTGCTCCCTAATATGGTCGGACGAATTTTGTCTATGGCGAAAGCTATTGTATTCAATCCTAGAGGGGATAGAAGATTCAACCATCCTTTCACTTTTTCTTTGGCTGTTTCTTCTACCGACGATATTATTAAATCCTTCAGCATGGGGTATGCCCTTTCATAAAAATCTTTTTAGTGTATGGATAGATAAAATTGATATTTCTCTTAGCAAATTTTGGTTTGATACAACGAAACAAACGGTGGAAGTTTTAATTTCCATCTTTGGAGGTTAATTTATGCCCGATAAAGTTCTCCTGGTAGCCGATGTCCCAAACTGGGCATGGATGTACAAGGCTAAAGCTATACAGAAATACCTGAATGACCACTTCAAGAAAATAAGCGTTATCCATCTAAAGAAATTCCATAAGGGCTTAATGGGAAAATACCATACTGTGTTATTTTTCGGATGGATGGACAGGCGCAAAATAGCAGGGAAATACAAGGGGCTTATAGCGGGGGTATCTTCACATAACTTTGAGTATCTGCACCCTGAGAAAGCGAGAAAGTATCTTCCGAAATACAGTGCCATTACAGCTAATTCAATACTCATTTATGAAAAGCTAAAGGAATGGAATCTCAACAAAAACATCTACTACACACCAAACGGAGTAGACGAGACAATATTCTATCCTAATCCGATTAAGCATGATAAGTTCCGTATAGGATGGATGGGACAGCCTTCAGGAAAGGGATTTAACCGGACAGACGGTATTGATATGCACGGCTACCACAATGTTTTGCTTCCCCTTGTAGAATCTCTTAAAGATGAAAAAGACATAGAATTTGACATACTTGCAAGGACACACAAGAATGCGAGAGCTTTTGATAAAATGCCTGAATACTATAATAATCTTGATTTATTTATTAGTACAGGCTTCGGAATTGGGACACCTAATCCGTTATTTGAAGCGCAAGCTTGCGGAGTAGCCGCAATAAGTACAGCCATAGGCGCAGCCCCAGAATTGATAGAAAATTCATTGAGCGGATTTTTAGTACCAAGATATTATAACAAGAAAGAAGCACAAGATAGAGCGGAAGAAATAAGAGAATGGATATTGTTTTTTAAGAAAGATAGAATATATGCCAATGATTTTGGTAAACGTGCAAGGCATAATATAGAAAAACACTGGACATGGCGTGAATGCTCTAAAGCATACCTGCCTGTACTGACTAACCATAGGAAGAAAATATGAAAATAGCATTCGTATCTGACGTAAAAGGCTGGGCGTATGACGTTACATACAAGGGAATAAGGAAATATCTCGATGCAGACCTGTATTATACCTCAGACGAACCCAGGATAAACTCTGACATAATCAACAGCTATGACAGGGTACATTTCTTTAACTGGCTCGGTGGACAGGAACATGCGGGAAAACCCAACGTATCCGCTGGAGTTACACAACACAATTATGAAATTAAATGGGCTGATATATCCAAAAAGTACCTTACCCGCTATAAGAAAATAGTAGCGATATCGCAAATTCTCTATGACAAGCTGAAAGAGTGGAACCCAAATACATATCTTATTCCCAATGCAGTAGACGAGGAATTGTTCGCACCGACAGTAAATGACGGAGAGTTTACAGTCGGATTTGTAGGACAGGCAACCACCGGGGGGTTTGGTGAGGTCAAGGGTGGCGAGGGTCGTATGAAGTGGGATATCAAGGGCTTTGAGCTTATACTTAAACCATTACTTGAACGTATGAAAAGCGTAAATTTCAAGATTCACTCCTGTGATTATACAACTGCTACGCCTTATGAGAAAATGCCTGATGTATACAAGGACATGGATGTTTTGATATGCACTTCTATTTTTGAAGGCGCTCCGTTTCCCGTATTAGAAGCTGCGTCCTGCGGTAAAGCGGTTATTGCCACAAGAGTGGGCATAACGCCGGAATTGATTAAACACAGCTATAACGGGTTTCTGGTAGACACTCCAAGAAATAGGGGTGAAATTCCAAAAGCCATAGATGACTTTGAGCGATACATAGATACTCTAAGCAGAAGCCGTGAAATGTGCAGGAAAATGGGAGAGCGTAACCGGGAAGAAATATTGAAGAAATGGACGTGGAAGCAAATTACACCTAAATGGGAGGAGTTTTTTGATGGGAATCGGAAGTGAATTAAGAGATATTAAGTGTGGGGTGTGTGGGGCTACCTATCATAATACTACTTATGACCCCAAAAAGGATATTGTTAAAGTAAAATGCACCGATTGTGGTAATGAATGGGATGAAAAACCATTAAACAAGAGAAAGAAAACGGCAATTGAAAGGGAGGTTGTTGATTTAAGCTACAGAATAGATTACAAAGAAGTGCAACTTCACCAGACTGAAAAGCTGTTATATGGCGTGGTTAAGCAATTACTTACCAGAATTGAAGATTTGCTGGATGACGAATAATGCACGAATATAATGATAATGGCTGTATTTATTTAGGCAATTGGCTTTATATTGGGCTTATAAAGCTATGGTGTTATTGGCGGGACGCTCTTAAAAAAGCCTATTGGCGTAAACGTGGCATTCCTCAATATGGTTGTGGTTATTATTCTGGCGAAGGAATACAAATACCACAATATGACACATTAGAAGAGGAAAGATTTGTTGAATTCGATAATATCGTTATTCTGCCAAGTAAAGTGTATTTCAATGCTAGAGGGATACAAATACCTATAAAGGAAAGTGATGGCAACGATTAAAAGACGCTGTAAAAACTGCCGTTTCTGGATAAACCGGGCGTGTCACAATCCTCACATAAGGATAGGTCATGCTTTGGCGAAAAGGTGTAAGGGCTGCAAAAAGGATATCTGGTTAAACAATGAAGGCTGTGATGTCGGTTCAAACGTGGTGGAAATGGAAGAAATAATAAAAAAGGTGCTTGCTTCAACTTTTCTCCAAACAGGTAAAAACTTTTGCTGCAAGCATTGGAAAAGCAAATATGAGGGTGTCGTATGAATGAAAAATTTGAACGATTCGTAAACACGTTGATAGTTAATTTTGACAATTTTTACAAGTCAAAAACAGGTGCCTGGTTCCTTGATGGATCGACTTTGATTGAATTTGTCTGCAATAGACGGCTTAAAGAACCCATAAATATCGGTATGGTAAATTGCAGCAAGGAGACATTTAAGGAAAGAATGTACCATTGGGAGGTTAAGGAAACCGGGGAAGATACGCTTAAAGCCGTACTTTTGGGCTACACGGTTAACGTAAAGTTCTATAAGAACCTAAATACTATCATAGCCCCTAAAGACAGGATAGAGGAAAACCTGAAGAAACGCGATACTGCCATGAACCAATACGGGGTGTGGAGGTACAATTTAGACCAATCTCATTGGTATCACTTCCCGGTTCCCTATAAAGTCGGTGGTTTTCTGGACGACACATACCCATTATGGTTTATGAACATAAAGCATGAGGATATCAGCGGTATCTCCAATGACATCTTTTTTGACGATAAAAGGTCTGAAAACGCCGTTGAGTTAATGAAATTGATACGTGAATGCGCTGAAGCTGCGGGATTCGGTAATTATGTTTTTCCTGCATTCGGGACTCTTTTGGGAATTATAAGAGAGGGAGGGTTTATAGGTTCCGATAGAGACCTGGATCACGGGATAGCAGGATGGAAGATTACCGCACAGCAGGAAGAAAACTTCATACGTGAAGTAATGAAAGAGCGTATTGTTATTGAAAAAGCTCCCGATGGCAGGGAAGTTCCTGTAAAATACCCTCAAGGACTTGCAACCGGAAGATTCAAACACCCCCAGAAACGTAGCGATAACGGGCGTTTTTTGTGGACATCCATAGGTCATAAGAAAATAAAGAGTCAGCAGGGGACGAAATCATGCGTGTGGAAATTCTTTAAGCATAAAGACTTTGCATGGCACTCAAAGGGAAGAAAGTGGTTAGCGGACAGAAAGTTTCCGGGAGTATTAAGTAGCCATTCCGGTAACGCTCAGGCTATTGCTAAAGGTATGCCTTTGGATATTATAGACGAATTTGTAAAAATGGAGTTTCGTGGGGTAAAAATAAACGTACCCCAAAAAGCAGGGCACTGTCTCGATATGTGGTATCCGTATGGATGGCCGAGACCGAGAAAAGACAAAAGCTCTAAAGAATATACGATGATAATAACAAGATGGGAGGACGAGAAAAAATGGAAGATGGTGTAAAATTTAACTATAGAAACGGCTGTAGTTTTAATTACAGCCTTTGGAGGTTAAAATGGAAAAGGACTCAATAATGCAGGTAATAGAATCCCTTGCAAAAAAGAAAAAACGTATCCTTACCCGTGAAGAATTTAAAATGCTTAAACGAGGTAGAAAAGAATTCCTTGAACGGGTAGACCAGACCGAGGGAAAAGCAATAAGGTTCACAAAATGGTATGACGACTGGAAGGAAAAGATATCAATGCCACTGGCTGCGAGCCATTCCTTAAGCGAAGTTTTTAAATAAAATAAATAATTATTGACATTATTCTGCATATTTTGTATTATATTATAAGATAGATACTATATAATGGATAAACGCTTAAACCCTAGACGCATTTATAAAAAACCCAAAGACAAAACACAAGAGGGTATTGAATTAATAGAACACCGAAAGCGCACCAAGCGTAAGGGTCAGGTGATTTTTCACATAGACAGGGACGGCAATGTTCCTACAGTGGAAAATCGCGAGTTCTTTTAAAGCATAGCTAAATAGCCATAAAGTTAGGGCGTTAGCTTGTACGCAATTCAGCGTACTCGTTAACGCTTTTTTTATTTATATGCCGGAAGTCGTAAGGTGCAGAAACAGACACGTTCATTTCCGCTCCGAGGGAGTGGGGAACATTCTATTTGTCATAGGGGAAAACGCTATCTATGCAAAGTGTACCGACAGAGGATGTAAACGCTGGACTCAGGTTAAAATCTCTTTACCGGGCGTAAACGTAGATTTTTCCAATGCAGGTATAACCCAAAAACTCATGCCTAAAAATTTTAAATTCGACACTGACGGAAAAGACATCAAACGCGCCCCCGTTATTATAGAGGAGAAAGCATGAATAAAAGCTCCGGTTTATATAGCCCCCCTTCAATAATGAAAGCTAACTATCGCAGCATAAGGTCAAGCAATACAGAAAAAGTAAAGCAGATATACCACGACAGGGAAAACGCAAAGAGGGCAATGCAGGGCGATTATGACAGGGCGGTAATTGCTAACGAGTTTGTATTTGCTCTCAGCGGTATGCAGTGGTATGAAAAAGAACGCAAGAGACTTGACGAAGATGACCGATACGCATACCAGTTTAACGTACTTACTCCAAAACTTTACACTATGGCAGGGGCTATTATTACAGACCTCCCAGACATAGACTGGTCGCCGATTGAGGGCGCACGGACTACAGGAACGGAAGCAGTGAAATCAACCTTCTTTACAGATAAAGAGCTTTGTGATTGGCAGTGGAACCTTGTCATGCACTTTATAGGAATGCTTACCCACGATTCATGGATACAAATGGTTGAGACAAAGAAACATCATCCTCTGGGAAACATAGCCCTTGAATGGTTAAGGCCGGGTTCTTTTGTACCATCAGCGTACTGGAAATCCAATAACGACAGGGATTGCAAAGAGGGATACAAGTCAACCTATCTTACCGCAGAAGGGATTAAGTTCAAGTATGAAGTAAACAACGAAATGATTAATCAGGCAATTGAGCGTTACAAACAGGGAAAAAGCTTGCCACCCAAAGATATAGCAGATCAGCGCGAAACCTTTCAGGGACACATAGGAGACGAGTACGAAGTCATAGAACACTTCTGGCTTGAAATGAAAAAGGACAAGCGGCTTATAGGTAGAAAAGAAGGAATGTTTCAATGGGTTCCATTTCCCATAAGTGAAGACAGGGCTTATCTTGAACAGTTTGCCACAGAGAATGAAATAGATTGGGATACCGTAGTCGAACAACCGTATGACGACATGATACAGCACGTAACCACAGTGGCCCCCTCTTTAGACCCGGAACTCATACTCTATGACGCAAAAACGAGAGTACAGGTTAAGGGTCTTTCCTTTTTCCACTCCACTACCCAGAGATACAAGGGAATGAATAAAGGTCTTGCCGAGACCATGATGGATATTCAGGCAACAATTAACAAACGGATAAGCCTTGAAACAGAGTTAATCGAAAAGGCTAACGGGGGGAGTCAGTTAGTAAATAAAATGCTGTTTGACGATGATAAGCAGGAGCGGGACTTTAAGCGTAACGCGGGGAAACCGGGAAGAAAATACTTGGTTGACCTTGATAAAGTTCAAAAAACAGTGGAGAATGTTCACCCCGCAGACTATCCTTCTGCGCTTATGTCTCAGATTCAGTTAATGGTGGAAACACTTTTACCAATGGTATCTCAGGTATCGGATTCATGGAGTGCCGAAAGTGCGTCAGGGGAATCTGGAATACTCTATGAGCGCAAGGTTCAAATGAACAAAATAGCCACTCTGGTTTATGATGAAGCCGTTAAGCAATTAATGAACCACATAGGCGAGGCTTATTTCTATCAATGGCAAATTACCTATGGAGACGTAGAGCGCACAATAAACATAGAGGGCGGGAAGAAACAGGTTGTTTTAAACGAACAGATGGATGAAATGGGAACCGTAAGGAACGCACCGTTATACACCCCAAGAGTACAGATAATCGTAAAGGAAAACCCGCGCTCACCCACAAAGAGGACTTTAACCAGACAGCTTGCAGAAGAAGCGTTACAGAGAATCAATCCCGAAGTAAATCCATTGCTCTATTTAGACCACATGGAAATGTATATAGGTGCAATTGAATACGATGACGAGAAAAAAGAACGCATAGAATCTGATATGAAAATAGAGAGAATGAACGCAGTGGCGCGGTTAATATCATCTACGGCACAGAGCACAGCCACAACGAGTCAATCTGCCTTAGCTGATATGCAGGCTAAAATGGCTATGGCAGCACAGGGACAAGCAGAGCCCGGTCAAGCACAAATAGAGGAACAGGTAACAAGCCCGGAAGAACAGATACAACAGGTTCCTCAAGCAGCACAGCAACAAGCACCCCTGGAAACGGCGGAAGTCGGTGAACAGGGTATTTAATAAATTTCTAACGTGGCGGGATTTTATGAACCACACAAACCTACCTAGAGTAGCGGTTTTTAAAAGACCACATAAACCCACAAGGAAAGGGGAATAGTATGGCTGAAGAAAGCCAACAGGAAACAATGACTTTTGAGAGTGAAGAGGCAAGGGCGGAAGCTCTCGACGCACTGGATGACAAGCCCGAAAATCTTGACCAGTTGCAGAAAATCCGGGATGCTGAAATAAAAGCCCCTTCTGAGGAAGAATCTTCTGAAGAAGAATCAACCACAGAAGAGACCAAAACTGAGGAAGCGGCTGAAGAAAAACCCGCAAGTCAGGAAGAGGTTAAAGAAACTCCAAAAGAACCATTTACTGTTAAACCGGAAGATTTACCTGAAGGGATTAAAACTCCCGGTGAATTAGCTAAATCCTGGAAAGAAGCGCAAGACCTGATTAAACGTCAGGGAGAGCGTATTCAAAAAGACCAGGAACGTATGGCTGAGTTATCAGCAAGCACTCAAAGGGCTGACTTTGCCGAAACCGAGCTTAAAACGGTTCAGAAAGAGGTGGGAGCCGAACAGAAAAAAGCCGAAGAGGACAAAGAGGTTCCCGAAAGCCAGTTGAGTAAGATTATGGCGCTTCAGGAGGAGTTAACTAAAATAGAAGACCCCTTTGATGAACGAGCCATTGCAATCAATAAAGAATTGATTCCCTTGCAGAACAAGGAAATCATGCGAACTAATATGATTGTAAACAAAGCCAACGATGAGATGCAGAGTCTCAGGCAAACTGTCACCGATTATCAATCCCGGCAGGACGAGTCTTCGTTAGCTGAAAAGAATAAGGTTGAATTAAGGAAGCAGTTGGAAGAAATGGATGAATTCGCAAAGATGGATGAATACAAGGATGAATACGGAATGTCCATTCCCGCTGCGGAAGCTGACCAGAAATACATTGACTGGAGAAATCAGGTAGCAATCCAGTATTATGGTACTTTGCCCAATGACAGTACGGAAGAGGGTAGAGAGCAGTTAAACTATGCAATGTATATGCTTAAACAGCGAAGCCCTGATTTGATTAAAAAACTTCAGGAAGCCCAGGTTCCGATAGAGCCCACAAAAGATTTGGAAAGTTATCTGAAACTTTGTGAGCTTCTGGATGAACGGGACTGTATTCGCTACGATCCGGTTACAAGGAAAAGGGTTCAATTAACCCGTTTCAATCCCAAAACCGGAAAGCATGAGGCTGTCAGTTTTCCGACCTTAAAGGCAACTATTGAACATAAGCGCGTGGAAAGTGGTTATTACAAGCAAAAGGAGCTTGATGCGAACAAGAAAGGTGCCAAGAGTATGGCTGATGCCATTACCAAACGAGACACCAAAGAGCTTGAAAATGACACAGGAAGCGTTGCAGGTGTTGAAATGACTGCAGAAGCCGCTATGAAAACTCTGGCAGACTTCGACATGGATACGGCTTACAAAAAGTATTATCAGACCGGAGATACTAAGGTCTTTGATGAATATAACAATGCCCGTCTAAAGATGGGTATGCCAAAAATGGATTTATCAAATGTTGCTACAGTAAATAAAGTGTAACGTCGAAGAAGACGTGGGTAATGTTTATCGAAAGGTTTGACACATGGGTGTAGGCGTATTACCCCCGAATCAATTAGCCGCTAATAGTATTATTAAGGGCTATGATAAAGAACTGCGTATGAAATCCGCACTGGATGATATCTATGAAGATTCCAGTGGGATGTACGTGTTGGAAAAAGAGCAGGTTCCTAACGCTATACGTATGGTTGTGGACAAAACTGAAAAAGTCAAGTCAAATAATGTCACTATTACTATGGTTCTCAGGCTTGGCGGCGGTGGAGTTTATGACCCCAATATATTGATAGGAACAGAGGCGCGACCCGTCACCAAGAGTTTTACTATTTACTACAATATTTGTCGTAAAGCGGTAACGACTCCGGGCTATGGCCCTGATGACGAAGACGCAAAACCTTACGGACTTTATGAGAAGTGGGTTGACCAGTTAGCTTTGTGGAACAAGGAACATCATGGATGGAGTATCCGCCAGACTATTCTCGAACAGTATGGCGAAACCGTTGTACATGGACGTACCGCACCGTTCTGTCAGAGAAACTGGACTCCCAATATTCTCGTAGCAGGTATGGGATGGAGAAGTATGCAGGTTCCGTATAATACGAACCGGGCAAACTATACCACTGCCATTGTTAACAGGATTGTTACCTCTGGTGGAGGCTCCTTAGCTCCTCTCGTAACTCAGACAATGAACGTACCGAACCTTACCAATGCACAGAATCTCGCGTTGGAAAATCGTATTGAAATGCTTAAAATACCGGGGCTTCCGGGTGGTAAGGGTTGGATATTAACTATGGGTGAAATCCAGTATGCGTTTCTCGGTGATGCAACATGGTCACAGAGAAATCTCGGTTCACTGTATGTCGCAAAGGCGGCTTTGCCCGACACGGTTCAAAAGTGGCGCGGTGTTGAAGGTGCTTACAAAAACTTCCTGTTAGTTCAGGATATGATGCAGCCGACCCTGATAATTTCAGGTACTTCCGAACCCTGGGGTATGACCGCAGGATATGTTGAGCCGGGTGACAGCGACCAGAGACAGAGAAATAATTCAATGACCAGAGACACTGCTAATATTCTCGGAAAAGCAGCGGTTGTAGATTGGGGCAAAATGCCTCTCAGACACGTAAAACAGGATGATGACTATGAGTACGTTATGGGTCATGGTACTGCGGTGTGTGAGGGTGTGCAGATGCCTATTTACGACCAGCAGGTTCCGGGTGTGCAGACGCACGAGCAGTATAGCTCAATGGTTATGATTCTCGGATTGCCCGATTATGTATAATTTTAACGGGGGAGGCTTCGGCCTCCTCCTCTTTTGTAACCCGAAGGAGGGAAAGTAATGAGTTTAGGTAGAATCGACCAGGAACAGGAAGAATTTGCATTAAGGAGACAGGCCGCAATAGAAGAGTCAGGAAAGGAATTTATCAGCCTGAAGCTTAAAGACGTGAGATTCCGCAATGTTGCGGGTATAATGGAAGTTAATGCAGTTCCTTATAATGAGGGAATGGAAGAAAAGTGGCATTTTGAAATGAGAGGTGGAAGTGCTCATTTCCAGAGAGACCGGGCAAGAGGTGGCGGATGGTACGATAAATGGGTTAAAGTAGACCACAATATGAGATTTCTTGCGTCCCATTACGACCCCGATCCTCTAAAAAGATATTGGGAAATTGAGGACAAGAAAATTGAAAAAGAGGTCATTAAGATTCACAGCAAAATGGCTAAAGTTGCGAGGACGGTGCCGCTTGAAATCATGGATTTGAAGGACAAGATTAAAGAGGTTGACAACGAACTCTTACTTTGTGATAAGGTCAAAGAGCCTTTACTGAGAAAAAGGAAACAGGAATTGCTTGAACGCATAGTTAAGATTACAACCGGAAGTGATGATATCATACAGGGAAACGCACCGGTAAGCAAGGAGCCGGTATCGGACAGTGTAGATATTAAGGAGAAGTAATGAATGCCGACGAAGTATTAAACATGCTTGAAGTACAATGTGACGGGGTGCTGAGGGACGGCCCTAACGGGCTTACGTTTTTTCTGAGAATCGTAAATGATATTTTCGGGAAAACCCCGTCTGAGCAGCATGTTGTTTTTGACGAATCCACCGGGAAGTTACCGACTTTTGATACTAAGAGTGGTGACTATAAATATGAGGCACCTTCTAATATATGGAGGGTAGCGGGTGTTATGGTGGAATCGGACGCTACGTTGGGAAGCTGTGTTAGCAGGCAGGATTACGGCTATTCTTCGAGTAGGAACGCAAGCGCAAAGACAGAGCGCATTGTTATAGCCAATATATCTTATATAAGAATACCGTATATCCGCTCTCACGACGCAGAGGAAAACGCTAATGCGTGGGTGTTATTTACTACTAATCCCGGCGATACAACGGGTTTATACAGGTGGTACGGGTATAATTTACCTACTCCTGTTTTATCTGACTCTATTCAGTTATGTGAAAGTTCCGATAGTTATGTATGGGCGTATATATTTCCGGCTGTGACTAAAATGGTTCAGGCATTTAAAAACGGAGATTTTCTTGCGGCACACGCTGATATTGAAGTATTGGCGGATAAGTACCGCAGGGAAAAGAACAAAGGGGAACAGGGCGAGGACTCTGACGCAATAGATTATGGATTTTAAATGCGTAAACTGTTACAACCGTCTAATAACAAACAGGACAGGGCGTATACTCCTGCTGAAAAGATAGATTATTTTCAGTATGGAATTATTAAAGATGCGCCCGCTTGCCGTATTCCCCGTCCCGGTTCTCTCGCGGATGCCTTAAATGTTATAGTCTATCCCACAGAGGTTCAAGGGCGTACCGGCTCAAAGCTATATACCGAGCTATTGCCCCCGTCTATTTTCGGTAAAACAGGAATTACCGCTTCTAAATCCAACGACATAATTACCACGACCACAAACGTATTTGAATATGGTGATGTGGGGAACTTTTTTGTGTGGCCTGGAGAGATTGAGGAGCACGATGAAATCATAGAGTATTTAAGCCCCACTCAGGTAAAGACCTCTGTATTAGGGAACAAAAACAAGCTCATTCTCGGTTGTTATTTAAGGGGCAAGAACAACGCTCATTTTTTCCACAGGCAGCGCAAGAGGTGGATGCGTCAGTTTGGAAAGAATTTCTATAACGCAGATATCCCAATGAGCGCATGGGATGAATCAATAATAGTATCAAGGGACGTTCCGAGCAATACAAAATCAGGGTATAGCAGTTTCGATGAATATTCAGGGGTGTATTTTAATTCCAATGGAATATTCCATATTGACATGGAAATTACCCCGTCTATCGCGTATAAGATTAATTGCCCGGTTCCAAATGTTGAGATACAGGGGAATCGCTTAGACAGCTTGTCCTTTGCGTTTAGATACAAATATGGCGCGGCGCGGTTTTCGGGCAACCAGACTCTCAGAACTCGCTTAGACCCTATACGCATAGAAACGGAGACCGGGACTAACGAGGAGGATGTTGAGACCAATATAGCCGGACTGGATAAGGTTTATCTGAGTCAACCAATTAGCGAGGATGAGCCAAACATAATAGGCCCGTTCTGGGTTCCAATAGTACCTAACACCAATCCGCAGGAATATCAATGGCACTATACCCACTATCCGGTATGGAGGACGGGGGATACCGAACATCTTTACTCTAAGACCGGGTATTTTGATTCGGCAAACGGAACCTTTAATGACCCGGAACGGTTTATCTGGTGTCACGATTTAAGAATAATGGGAGCCTTTTTTGGCAGGAAAAGAAATGGAATTGTTGAAGCATGGGTAGGAGAGTTTGAAATAGCCGATGTAGGGTGTGTACTCGAATGGGACAACGGGGACAGGGATGAGATTATTGCATACATAGACAAGTATCATGTGAGGATTGAATGGACGGGTGATGAATATTACGAAGAAGAATATATAGGAGCGTGTTGCATAGGTAACGGTAGAGTAATGAGAGCGACCCAGAACGGTTATGTAATCACACGAACCCACGGGAGTACATTTACATCAAATGACCTGAGAAAGACTATTCAATGGGCAAACGGTTACAGATCGTACATAATGGAAGTCATAGGGCCGAACAAGGTAAGGGTGCATAATTCACTCAATCAGGAAGTACAGGGGCTTACCTTAGACCCGCGATATCGCTATTTCAACGACACGGTGACGGATAACCAGTTGAGAGCAAGGATATCGAGTCTTTTACTTAGAAACCGCTTTTGGGAGGCTATGCCTAATTGTAATATGGGAGTAGTTGCACCGGGATTTATGGTAACAGGTATTCGCAATTACGGGGAAGTAAATTACTGCCAGCTTCCTCTCAATTACGAATATATGGCGGGATACCATAATAAAGGTTATCAGTTCTCCAAAGACATCAAAGATGACATTCAGCAAATGTGGGTATTTGAGAATGAGGTAATTATATGGACTTCCTCAGATACGTACCATGTGGCTACAAACATGCCTGATATGGTCACAGTACCGGAAATAGGAGAAGCAGTGGCAGTTCTACCGGGAATAGAAGTATTGTGTCCCAATATCGGTTGTTTCGATCACGGAAGCATAAAGGATATAGGAAACGGGCAGATACGACTTTTAACCAGTGAGCCGGGATTTGTGGGAATGAGAGATTTTAACGGGCACTCTTACTCTGAAAACAAAGCTTATGCTATGGATTTGGGTATGGGTAGAATGTCCAAAGACTTAAACAATTTATATCATGCCACTGCAAGTATTTATAACGGGCATGATGGATATGTATTGTGGGGTAGGGTAAATGCCAACAGTGATTGATTTAGACCTGTTTTATGGAGGGATTGACGCAACACCGAGAAACGGATATGCGCCTTTGGGTGTGCAATTCACAGATGGAAATGTATACAATGCAATTATAGAAAAATCTGATACCGATTATATTCCTGATATCATTATAGAAGACAGTTCTGTAGTAGACAAAGTTATTATAGAGAGGTAAATTATGCCAATTTATACGAATCCTATTTACATCAATGTAAGGCGAAGACATTTTAAAACCCGTTCTGCAATGAAATCCGACATGGCGGGCAGGCTTCAGGAGTGGGGCTATGTAGAGGATGACGACTATCTGGGAGTGTTACGGTCAGGAGCGTCAAGTTCGGACTGGAGATGGTTTTCACGCTCTAAGTTATTTGAACCCGGAACTGAGATTATCGAGAGAGTCTCTGCCGGAATAAACGATGTGGTTATTAACGAACCCGGCGCTGATGTCAATTTCAGGGTAGAATCAGACACCCACCAGAACGCTCTCTATATGGACGGACAATACGGAAACTGGGGATTTCATACTGCTACTATTCCAGACTGGGATCACGATAATTACCATGCCATAAAAGTAGGAACTGGTACAAATGCAGGACATATATATAATGGAAACAATGATTGGGGTGTGACCCAGAATGCTTATTATGATGAGACTGATACCCGGTGGGAATATATAGTAGCTTCAAGGGCGGCAAGGTGGTACATACAGGATGGCGTGTGGACTGTTCAAAGCACCGGAGTAGGAGCAGCAGCTAATGATCCGATAACATGGACTGACCTTATAACAGCGCGAATTGGCGAGGTAGCAATTAATGAGGGGACATCCAACGTAGATTTTAGAGTAGAATCAGATACTAATACTCACATGTTTCATGTAGACGCAGACGCAGAACAGATAGGAATAGGTGCCGCACCGGGCTTCTTTTTTGACTTGAATTTTCCCACTAATCCGTTAGGTATGGTGGATTGTATTGTTGACCCAGGTATCACCAATATTACTCATGTTATTCAGGTTGATGTAAACGATGGAACTACAAGATATATACCAATTTATGAAACAGCGTAACCCGTAAGGAGGGATAGATGGAAAAAGTTGACATTACCAAGTTAAGTGTAGACAGGTTAAAGGCCATGGTGTATGACCACCAGAAAGAGTTAAGAGGATTAAGAGAAGAGTATCAGAAAAGCGAAAGTGAAATAAAAAAGGAACTGCTTCTTTTAGAGAAAGAGATTGAGAAGAAAGAGAAGAAATGACTATATACAGGACAGTAGGAGTAGGTGGGGATTACGCTGATATAGGAATTGCATGTGACGCAATTGAAGCATATTACGGATTGCCTACACCTCACATTACTGATGATTGGGTGCTTACTGTTGTTTCTGATTTTACAGAAAATACAGGAGTAGACCCAACGACATTTGATGTTTTTTATGATGGATATTATATAGAAATCAGAAATCCTAATCATTATACAATTACTATTGCATCATCAGGGGGCGGATTAAAAATATTACGATTTCAGAGCCGGAGTAATTTACTAACTGATAGGATGTATTTCAATGATTTGATTTTTGATGTGCCCTTTATTAATCCGGCAAATTCCTTTTCACTTTTGTCTTTTTTTTCTGGTGCCCAATTTAATTATGTAACAGCATTTTATAATAATTGTGTTTTTAAGGGAAATGGTTATCAGGCTTCTGCTGCTGCACGAGGATGTAGTTTTATAGGTTTAGAAGGTTCCGCTGGTTTACAATGGAGCAATGCGTCAATATCAAATTGTAAATTTGGTAATTATGGTACTGCTATTGGCGCCAGGACTCTTGGCGCTAACCAGATTGTAACTATTGAAAATTGTAGTAGCTATGGTTGTTATTATGGATTGCGTCATTCTAACGCAATTGCAGCAACCATACAATATAATGTCAGAAATGTTGTTATGTCTGGTTCAGTTAGTGCTGATTATAGCTCTGAGCTTTCAACTTTAGCAAATATCAACTTTTACAATTGCGCCGATAGTGACAATACATTAGCAACAGCAGGCGGGAACCTTTTTTCTTGCAGACCAAACATAGTTCCAGCTGATGAATTTCAATCTTTAGATATTACTAATCCAAACTGGCTAAAGCTTAACAATGGGACATATACGTAATGGGTTTTAATTCAGGAGCACCGGATTTAGGCAAAAACGGATGTACGCCGACTCTGCAATTTACCGATATAAGCGGAAATGCCAGACCCGGAGTGGACTTTGCTTACTCCATAGGTGCCGAAGAAATGCAGTATACGATTTTAACGAATCCTAATCCAGTAAATCCCTGGCCTGATTCCTATATAACGGGAGGTGGTTCTAAAGGAGACACAAACGTACAGAGTAAGTATATATGGTATTTTGGGGACGGGGAGACCTCTACTGAAATAAATCCCTATCACATCTATAAAATGCCCGGTGAATACGAGGTAATGAGAGTTAGAACCTGTCCCAACGGAATCACCGATATTAACTATTTGACCGTGTACGTCTACGAATTAGAGCGAATAGTAACGTATACCAATAAATGTATCAGAAGCGCAGTTACCCAGCAACAGGGCGTGGGTATGGTGGAGTGGGGAGGCGTTAACTGGTTATGGCCTGAAGCGTATGTGGGAACATGTAACGGATACGACATATATAATGAAACTATTTCCTTAGTAATGGATACTTATTCGGGGATGCACTTTAGAATAGGAATTCCCGAACAGTGGTTAGACAGGTTAATGAACCTTGACTATCTCAGGGGGGGATATGAAATACCGACATGGTTCAGACTTCCCGAAAACACTTCCAAACAGGGAGAGTTTCAGGACATAGAGCATAATGAGTCTTATGTATACATGAAGCCCTTTTATAAAGAGGACAAGAACAAAGACGGTTACAGGGATGACGGATTCAGGGATGAATTTCAGGTGGGCGGTGTCATATACGAGGGGCAAAAAATTGTCCACAGTGATGACCTTAAAAGAGTTCCCCTGGAAGCAGACTGGGTATTTAGAAAGAAACTCAAAGCCAGACAATTACAATTAGAGATAAATACTACCACAAGCTCTTACAGGTGTACGGGTGTACAGGAAAGAGTAGTCGAACACGATGCAAAGCCGGGACCTTTGTTAAACACCAAAACAGAGACCACTTTAAGAAGGGAATTTAAAACACCGGACTTCTGGATAGCACGGAATTCTCAAAATCCTTTAGTGAACAGGGCAACCGCTTTTACAGTTACAGGCTCTTATGACTATCTCAGTGAAGGGCCTGATAAGTATAGTAAATCAGCAATTGTTTTCGGAGCTTCGGATGGCTTAACAATTGACTTGAACACAGTTACAGAAAGCACTATATTACAATGGGTTAAGAGCCCCGTTGGTAACGTAAGTTTGTGGAGTTTTGACGGTAATCAGTCGATACGATTACACTATGAAAAGAACGAATGGGTGGTTGATATAAACAACGGACATGAGACCCTGGAAGTAGGATTGGATTGGGACGGAAACAGTTGGATACTTCTTACTATAAAAACCAGTGGAGACATGGTAAGGGTATATAAAAATAAAACGGATATGGGATGGCACAAATTCAGGTTTGGGAGTTACGGGCGAAACGCTGCTTTTATGAATAATTCCCAGGCAGAAGTTTATAGCATAAGACGGCTTCCGAGAACGGTATCCAAAGACGCTATTGACGACTATTACGAATCAGTTATTGAACATAGAGGAAATCGGGGATACGAACCTGTTTACAAATAGAAATTATTGAGGTGATTATGTTATTAATACACAAAAGACCAAGTACGATAGCGGAGGAAATGTACCGCAACGAATCAGGACAGCAAATTGTAGCTGAAAGTCTTCATGTCTGTAATGTTTCCGGTGGAGATGTTGGCTTTTATGTCTATGTCGCAAGAGGAGAGAGTTTCGGCAGGGGAAACGCAATTATTTACCATGAAGTATTAGATGCAGGGGGATTTGATATTATTTATTTCTCCCTTTCTGGATTGCAGATGTTTGACAATAGTATTGCAATTGGCGTTGGAGCGTCTACCCCGAAAACAGTTACCTTTACTTTGATGGGGTCAACGGTAGAACACAGGAATCCGAGATTGCTATAAATGAAAAAGTCAGAAATATATACACATAATGCGCCAAGGTTTCTTGACGCAAAATTAATGAAGGAGAATCCCGAAAAGGTTGCGAGTGATGCCAATAAAACATTCAAGGATTTATGGCAGAGAAATATCGACCACGAGAACAGGATAAGGTTTTTGGAAGAAGCTCTTGAGAAGTTAAAAAATATAAGACCATTTCCGAGGTATCCGGTATAAATGCAGACATATCAGGAAAATTTATTATTTCAACACAGGACAAGTTCTGTTAATGATGAATTTGTATGGCAATGCCCGGAATATAAGACGATTATTATTAAGTCAATAGTTATCGCCAATGTTACGGATGCTGCAATTACATATAGATTATTTATGAACCCAAGCGGTGTATCTGTGGGAATAGCGAACTCATTGGGATACGACATTGCAATTTTAGCAAACTCCACTCAACTATGGAGAGGATTTGGTGGAATAACAAACCCCACTTCCGTTGGTGTACGATCAAGTGTAGCAAACGCTATTGTAATAACAGGGTATGGCGTTATTATGGAGACAGGTTAATGAAAGATATTCTATACTATCCTCCCAATTCAAGCCCCACCGCAAGTTGGTGGAACAGGTTTGTAGCTTATCTCACTCCCCGGATAGCGGGTGATGTTCTGGGTATGGGAGACGGGGCTGTCGGTGCGCCAGCGTATTCATTTGCGCTTGACTTTGATACTGGTATGTATAGAATAGGAGCCAACAATATAGGCTTTGCGGTTGGCGGGGCACAGATAGTTGGGATAGAGGCGGGAAACCTTGATGTTGACGTGCCTATTTACAACATAGACGGGGCGGCAGGGACACCGAGTTATACTTTTGACGCTGATGTTAACACGGGAATGTATAGAAATGCTAATGATGTAATAGGCTTTGCCGCAGGTGGAGCCGGAATAGCACTTATAACAAACGATGCTACAGCACCACAAATACTTCTTGTGGACGGCTCAGACGCTAATCCCGCTTACAGTTTTATAAGTGACAGAGACATGGGAATGTACCGGATAGGTGCGGACAACATAGGATTTGCGGTAAACAATACTCTTGTCATGGGAATAGAGACCACGAATATAGACATAGATTTACCAATATATGCAGCAGATGGAGCAGTGGGAGCACCGAGTTACTCATTCGACTCAGACACCGATACGGGGATGTACCGATTTGGGGCAAACACAATAGGATTGACAACTAACGGTGTTATAAGGCAAACGATTTCTACAACTGAAATACAAGACGTGCTTATACATTACTTTGTTGACGGAGCCGTTGGAGCACCGAGCATGGCTTTTTCAGGAGACCCCGATACCGGATTTTATAGAATAGGCGCAAATAATTTTGGCGTTTCAACCGGCGGTGCCCTTATAATGGGATTTGAGACTACCAATATTGACGTAGACGTTCCCATATACGCAGCAAACGGAGCGGTAGGGACACCTTCTTACAGTTTTGATGCCGATACTGATTGTGGTATGTATTACTCAGCTACACAGTTGAATTGGGCGGTAGCGGGTGTGCAGGAAATGTATTTAGATGGGACAAGGCTTACTGTTAATGGAGAATGCAATATTGCTACTGGTCAACATTATGAAATAAATAGTATAGACGTTTTTTCTATAGATGGAACGTCAAATATTCTTTTGGGAGACTGTGCAGCTAATTATACTGGTAGTTATGGTGTTGCTATAGGTGCTGGCTCTATGGGCGATAGTGGCGCTGGTTGTTCTGGTGATTATAATTTTGCGCTTGGTTATAATTGCTTAACAGCGTGTACCTCTGGCAATCAAAATATAGGAATCGGTGCACAGTGTTTTAATACTCTTAATACAGGAATATTTAATTGTTCTGTGGGTACTAATTCGTCTTATTCTATGACTTCTGCACGATACAATACTGCGGTTGGATTTCAGGCTCTTTATACAGTATTAACAGAGTGGGGCAACGTGGGAATTGGATTTAATGCAGGTCGCTATTATCGTGGGCAATATAGTGTGTTAATAGGATATGAAGCGGGGAGAGGCGGAGCTGGGGCTACTTACACTGGAGCTGATTATAATGTTTGTATTGGTTATGGTGCTGGATGGAGTATGATTACTAACCAAGACCATTGTGTTTTTCTGGGAAATAATGCAGGGTATTATGAAACCGCTGACGATAAATTATTTATTGACAACAGGGCAAGAACAAATTTGGCTACTGGTAGATTAGAAGCTATGATATATGGAATATTTAATGCTACGGCAACAAGTCAAGAGCTTAGGTTTAATGCTTCTGTTTATATAAAGGAAGGGCCAGCTGGGGGTAATACCGATTATGCCGGATATGGACAATTATATTGCAAAGATAACGCCGGAACCACAGAGCTTTGGTTTGTTGATGACGCTGGGGCAGAAACCCAATTAGCATAGGAGGACTTATGACAGACGAACAGAAACTAATGGAAACAAAAATGGCTTTTATTAATAAAATAGAATCAGTAAGTGATTGGGATACTTTTAAAACAGTGCTATCACAATTAACAAAGGCAAAGGTAATAACCTTTATTAAAAACAATTTGCAAAATTCACAGCAGGCTTATACTGATGCGGCGCAAAATTCAACGGATACCGCAAGTGATATTGGAGATTTAATAACTGAAGTTGACAACATATAACTGCCTACGGCAAGTTAAAAGGAGAAATTATGAAGAAGAAAAAATCAACACCACTATCAGCGGCACCACAACCTCAGATGCAACAGCCACAGGTGCCACAGCAGAATCTCAGCGTAGAACAAATGTTATTTCAACTTAATATGCAGTTCGATAATATAAAGACATCATACAATAACATTATCTTGCAGCAAGACCAGAAGATAAGAGAGCTTATGCAGAAAAATAAATAAATTTTTAACAAAAGGAGTTAAAAATGGACTTTGAACGGCCTGTAAATGAAATCGGTTTGGGTAATTTATTTACCGGTTGTGTCCTGAGTAAATGGGATTCCCTGAACAGCCAATGGCTTCATATTCAATATATACCTGCATTTAGTTTGCCTTCATTTTTAAGCGGAGCAACAAATGTAGCGTCTTCTCAAAGTAGTCTTGGTGGTGTTAATCTGGATGCTGATACTGAATACATATATATGAATATGTCGATAAACAGTGATTGGTGTACACAAAAAACACCCTTTGTGGATATTTATTTTGAGACCGACCAGAGTAATTTAGAAGGCGGGAATGATGATATGGTTCAGTTTCAAATGTTATATCACATGAAAGGGATTCATGAAGTTGAGCAGAGAAACCAGACCGTAATAACAAATGTTAAAATTGGCAAGGCGGCGCAGGGAACGCTGTTTCTTGCTACCTTTCCCGTTAATATTACAGGAAAAAACGCTATTAAAATAAATGATGAAGTTGCTGCACGATTAAGTTTTGTGCAATCAGAATCGGCAGTAACAGATGTAATAGTATGTCAGATACACTGGCATTATTCTACAAACAAAATTCATTTAGACAGAATCGGAGACCTTTCACATTAACAAAAGGAGTCAGATGTGAACTATCAATCACCAATCAACATACAGGGAGCACGTGCCCTGTTTTCAGACAATGTAATTGCAAAATGGCCTTCAATGGACGAAGACCAGTGGTATCGGTGGATGCTTATTGACGCGGCTGCTGCGAGTGTTCATGCTCAGGGAGCTACGTTAACAGTTCCTACCACAAGAACAATCGGGGGTTATTCTCTCGATGCTTCGACAGAATATATCTATCCGTCAGTATATCTTATGGATGACTATGCGGGCGGGGCGATAAAGTTCTACACCTTTTTTGAGACGGGTGAAGACAACCTGCCGGGGCACCAGAGTGACGAGGTAAGGCTTGTGGCTAATTTCTTTTTTAAGAGTCTCCATAGAGACCTTGATGGGACGTTGTATCCTATCTGTAATACTTATGGGCCTGTCAATCACGATGTTAAGATTAAGCAGGCAAAAACATTCGAGACCTATGTTTCTCTCCATGAGTTTTACGGGAACAAGGATGCGAAACCACGCTCAAATATGATTGTAAAGGCGCGTATCCATCTCGATACAACCCATTCAGAAGTAAGTGAAGTTATTGTCAATTATTTTCTCGTTGGCTACAAAACAAACACTGTTCACAATCGCAATATCCCACTGGACTGGCAGTCAAATTTGAGATAAGGAGGGATTATGTCTATCAATGCGGATTTTCCTGCTGAACAAAGTATTGAAATACCAGATAACTGGGCTACTACTCATTCAAGCGGTATATTCTGGATAGCTAACCCAGACAGAGGCAGCGATAAGCGTTCTCATAATAAAGAGCAATTCAGGCCGAGGGGTATATTTGTAAGCACAAGAGATGGAACAGACGATACTACATGGGCTGAAGTAAATGGTATTCTTTGGGGTGAGAACGAAAACGACTACAAGACCAGAAGGCTCGCTTGTAATGTAGTACATCCAATTGCATATAAGGCTATTAATATGCTTAAAACGAATGCAAGGGGGATTCAGATATTCGGTTAATCAAATAAGGAATATTAAAATGGGTAAATTTGATTGGGTTAAGGAGCATAAACGACAGGCTCAGCAAGACAAGCGCCAGTCGCAGGTGGACTATACTGTCTCTCCGGTAAGCTCACGATTCGGTATGTGGCGAAATACAGGCTATGGGCCGGACGGGATTAATCAGCCTAACATGCCTGCTATGCAAATGCAATCAGCGCGTGGGCCTGTTAATCTGCATGAGAGAGAACCATATAGACAGTTGCCGGATGGCTCTGTTCAGGTAGTATCTCAACGTGATTTACTGAGAGACGAACAAACGGGCAGGGCGGGCGGAATGCAACAGGGGGGTATTATATCTCCACGTAAGACTCCGGCAGCAAGGCAACCTTTTCAACCACAGCAAGTAGTTCCCGATGTCACGCCTGTGAATATAACGCAACCGCAGAATATTAAACCGATAGACATAACGCAACCGATAACACCACAGACACAGGATATAACACCCATACAGCCATTGCCAAAGACAAAAGACCCATTTGGTGAACCGGTAGGAGATGTCCAGGACATTAATATAACACAGCCAAAGCCGGGACTTGCGGGAAGACCACCTGTTTCAGCAATCGGGACGGCACCGGATACTGTTACCGGAGTAATACCGGGAGCCGAACCTACACCTACCCCACAACCGGAAGCGGACGTTACCACCGAACAGCAGGATTTCTACGAGAATATGTATAAAAAGGGTATGGGATGGGTAGAACAGATGATGCAGGGTGGAAGCCCCGCACAAAAAGCATTGTATCAGAAGTGGATGGATGATACCGCAGCGAGACAGGCTACTGAAAGACTTGTGGGGGCACAGCAGGCGGCACAGGGCAGGCTCGGAGAGTCTACAGCAGCGGCAAGAGGGCTTATGATGCAGAGGCTACACGGTATCGAATTAGGCGATATCGCTGCTAAAGGAGGTATTGAACAGATGCAGGCAAGCGAAAGAGCGGCTGAAAAGTTAGCGGCGTTGGGACTTCAGGGAATGAACTTTCAACAGGCACAGGAGCAATTTGAATTTGCCAAAGACCAGTATGAATATGGAAAGCAGTTAGACACCATTAACGCTCTCTTAGCAGAAGGAGGAGAGGATAACTTCAAACAGGCAAGCCTTATGTTTCAGGATATGTACGGAAAGGACATTGACTTCTCTAACAGTCTCACTCAGGAAAACATAGGCAAGTTTAATCAGGGCTGGAACAATCTCGGTGGACTCATAGCAAGTGGTATGTCATGGGAAGACGCAGTAAAAGTAATGCAACAGGACGGTACGTTAGACCTTCTTGGTTTGACTGAGGGTGATGTAGAAAGCATTTACAAGCAACAGCAATTAATGAACGACCCTCTCTATAAGCAGATGCAAATGGTAGACACATGGATAGATCAGGGCTATATTGATGAAGAAGACAAGGATATGTGGCTTGCAATAATGGGTGATATGTTTAAGAATCCGGAAGGGTGGAACGTAGAAAACGGATGGGTTGTTAAAGACAAGGCTGGAAACGAGGTAGGATTTTTCACCGATGAAACTGAAGCTGATGAGTTTATGAAAGATAATCCAGAATATTCTAAAGAATTTATGGAGAAACATATAACAAAAACAGGTGCGGGGCCGGGAAGTGGAACCGGAACAGGAGACCAGACACCAAAGGAAAACTACGAAGACTTTCAAGCTTCTCATGTACCACAGGAAGAAATGGATTGGTTCACTCAGGACGTGTGGGAAGACTTAGATAAGCCTAAGACATGGGAAGAAGCACAGGAAAAGATGAAAGAAAAATACGGTGAGGTCTATGAGCTTTATAACAAGCACGACAGGGAAACCGACCTGCTTAAATCTGATGGCGGGTTCACTTATTCAAGTGACGAAATGGAAGAAATAGGAAAGGCTTTAGAAAATGACAATCCTTTTGTCCGGGAAAAGTATGGTGTTCCGGAAGACCACGTATTTAATGATTTCATGGACAGAATCAGAGAGAATCCTGTAAGCGGAGAAGGGACGACCAAAAACCTTACAATGTCCGGTTCACAAGACGAACTAATGCCAATAAGCGAAGAGGAAATGAACCAGTTAAGGGGAAAAATGGTAACCTATACCGACCTGAAGGGAAACAAGAGACAGGTTATAATAGATAGCTATGAAGAGGTTGCAGGAGAAGGAATCGCAGCAAATCAGGTAATGCAGAGATTCTGGGTAATAGATGCCAAAACGGGCAAAAAAGACATGATACAATTAAGAACTTCAGTATAAGGAGTCATTATGGCATTAGCAACATTATTAGGTGCAGTTGTTACCTTTATAGGTGGTATGGTAGGCGACTCACTTGAAAGCCAAGACCTTGAACACGCACAGCGAGAGGCAAGGGCTATGGAAGCATTAAGGCGCAAAGACGAACAGGCAAGAATTGCAGCCACGGAGAGAATGGAAAAGGCAAGACTTGGACTTTCTAAAGAACAGCTTATGTTTCAAAAACGGGAAGCAAAAGAATCTCGCAAAGAACGTGCCTATGACCGTGGGGTAACTGCAAGGGAAAATCAGTTTGGCAAGGTTATGGGAATGTTGAATTCACAGGAAGTTTTGAAAAGTAACTTTTTAAATAATTTTATGAGGAGATAATATGCCTTATAATCCCGCACAATATGTTAGACCAAGAACGGGAATCAGAGCAGGAGCAGCGGCTTTAGGTGGTGCAATTGCACAAATCCCCGGTGAAATACGTGCCGACAGGGAATACGAATATCTACAGGAACAGCGCAGAATAGCCGTAGAGGAAGCTAAGAAAAACTGGAGCGACATGGAGCTTACATGGAAGACACTTAAAAAGCAGTATGGCGCTATGGTACAACCACTACTCGACTCTAACCAGATGACCTTTGATGAATACAGCACCAATATTAGCATGATTCCACAGCCCACACAGGTCGACAAAAAAAATCCCGGTCAATATATAGATAGGCTCACACAAGCCTATGGGTCTATTGTAAAAGACGCTAAGAAACGCATACGCACACAGGAAGTGGCACCACAGGTGCAGACAGCCATACAAGGTGGTGAGACTCCTGAGAGACAAGTAACCGAAACCACAGGATATCAGCCTGCTGCAAGAGAAGGCGCGGCGTATGTTCCATCAAAAGCTGAAGGTGCCCCGGCAGGTGCTTATAGTTCAGAAGGTGGACAAGTAGGTGGATTTACTAAATATGAACCTACCTTTGGACAAAAAACTTTACCTCCAGAAAAAGAACCCGCAGCACGAACAAAAGAAGAAGCTTATGGTAGACTCCCCGCAGGTAGAGGAATTACAACTACAGAGTTTGAGGAATTCGGTGGGAAGTATTTGCCTACAGGAATGGATATTAAAAAACAAAAAGCTAATGAAGAATATAAAAGAAAAATGTTGGCAAGAGGGTATGGGAAGGATGCGGTTGACAATGCCTTAAAAGAATTGGATTTATTAAGAAAATTCAGAAACGACGATACCCGCGTTGAATTGTCCCTTGAAGATGATAAGAGAATGCTTACTTCTTTGAAAAGCCGTGTGCAAAAAGGTGATGCTTTAACTCCTGATGAAATTCAACAATTAACCGAACAGGGCATAGACCCACTAACAGTACAACAGGGCGGAGAAGACTTGGCGGTAGAAATAGGAGACATAATTAAAGATACCGATGGAAAACTTGGAATTCAAAGACAAAAGTCAAAGAGAACAGAAGAGGCAATAAGATTAAAAGCAGAAAATCCCAATGCTGATATTCATGAAATAATAAGCGAAACACAAACAACACAATATCCTCAAGGCGCACCTACTATAAAAAGCCCGCTTGGTGTACCTCCGGCAGCAGGGGGAAGAAAGCAAATAGGTAGACAGGGAACGGTAGCCGGGAGACAGGGAATACAAACACAAAAGCCCCCTTCGGCACAACCCATAGGCAAAATGGAGCAGGCTATACGAGACACACTATCGAAAAAAGGTGTAAGCCCACAAGTAATTGAAGATTACATAGCTGAAAAGAAAGCGAAAGGACAGCTATAGTGGGAATCTTTGACGAATTTGACAAGGAATTTGGCTTTACCACAACCGAACCATCTGAGGATATGTTTTCTCAGTTTGATAAGGAATTTGGTTTTACGGAAGAACCCACCGCTGCACCTGCCATACAGACAGAAATGCCTTTGGAGCCCGCCACGGAAACTACCCAAATAGGCACTACTGCTATTCAACCCGCAGAACCCATAGAGCCGGAACCACGTATATTTGCACCGGACACCGGACAGCAAATAGCGGAAGAGATATTTACCGGAAAGGGAGCAGAATTAGAGGAGCCGGAACCAACGCCGGGAATACAACCTATCAGGAGTCTTATAGAAGGGGTAAAGCAAGTTCCCCGCCAATTAGCTCAGTATATGAAGGGTTCGGCATTGGCAAGCAAGGGTGAATCTGAAAAATATCTTGAAGACTCAAAGCGCAAGGCAAAGGAATATAAAAAGAAAGCCGATGAATTCAGGGCAAAGGGAGACGAAAAATCTGCAAGCGCATGGGATAGGTTCGCACGGATACAGGAAGACGAGGTTAAAAAACATACAAGCGACATAGGCGTGTTTAAGGAAATAGACAAAGCCTCTAATTATGTAGTTGAAGCCTATCAACCAGACCCGGAATTTAAGAAAGCAACCGGATTAAAAGGATATGTTCAGGATGTGATTATGATAGCCCCGCAGATAACTACACAAATTGCAGCAACGGCAGCGGGAGGGCCAGCCGCAGGCGTAGCATTTATGGGAGGTCAAATAGCAGGCGGTAAATATGAGCAACTTGTAGAACAGGGTGTAGAGCCCGAAAGGGCTTTAGCTGCGGGAATAACCGATGCTGTTCTACAGGCACCTCTTGAACAAATAGGTATCGGTAAGGTAATGAGCGTGTGGAAGCCGGGAAAAACTGCTTCAAAAGTATTAAAGGAAATTGTTGAGGCCGGGGGAACGGAATTTGTTACCGAATGGCTACAAGCCTATCCCGAAGCAATAACGGAAATATGGGCAAAGTCAAAAGGTAAATCTAATCAGGAAAGAGCCGAACAGTTTGTAGGTGATTTCTGGGAAGTTACAAAGAACGGATTGTATCAGGGGTTAGTGGCATTTCCTTTGGGGGCAGCCGGGGCAGGAGGAGGAGCAGCGGTTACAGCACAAACACAACGACAGGAAGCGTTAAAGAGGGGTGATATTGTTCCCGAAGGTTTCGTCAAAACCGAAGAGGGCAAAGTAGTCAGAAAAGAATTCGTTGAAAAAGGACTACCCGCCTTAGAAGAAGAAGTCAAAGCAGTATCACCGGAGGAGCGCAGGGTAAGAGAGGAAAAGTACGAAGCTGAAAAAGCCGCAGAAAAGGCACCCCCGATAACAGAAGAAGAAAAGCCGATAGTTAAAAAGTTTGAGCCCTATAAGCCCACAGAAGAAGAACTCGCAAAGCTTCCGAAGCCACCCCCTATTGAAAAAACAGGCATTAAAGAAATGCCAAAGGAGCCACCTAAACCCGCACCAAAAAAAGAAACACTCCCCCCACTGAAAGAGGAGATAGAATCAAAGCCACTCTATCGTGGTGGAATATCTTTTGAAACAGAAAGACCCGGAATACACCTTACTCCAGAAAAAACAACCGCAGAGGAGTTTGCCAAAAGAACAAAGGGGAAAGTTGAAACATACAATGTTGATATCAAGAACCCGCTTAGAACTGAGGATAGACAAACAGCTTTAGAGGAAGTGTTTGATAAGCAAAAAGCAAAAGATATTATTCTCGGTGAATATTCAAAATATCCAGATGCTAAGAAAATATATGATGAGATGGGCGATCAGTTTGACGAATCGTTGCTTGAGGAAAAGTTATTAATACCCGCGTTAAAGAAAAAAGGGTATGATGGACTTATATTAGAAGTTGGACAGAATGAAAAACCAGAAGTGGTAGTTTTTTCTAAAGAACAACTGACACCCGTAAAACCACTGAAAGAGGAGATAAAAGAAGCGATTGAACCTGAGAAGCCTGTAGGAGAAAAGGATGTTACACGTTATATTAGCGACAAACACAAGGATACTGAGTTTTTGTTGCATCCGTCTACTGAGAAAGTTGGCAATTGGCAAGTAACACAAATGAAAGATGGTGATCCACACGGACACACCATATACCCATCTAAACAAGAAGCTATAGATGCTATTCATGGCAAGGGAAAAGAGCCTGAAATTTGGGGAGATGATTCGTGGAAAATAGCAGAAGTAGTCAAACCCAAAGCACCCGAGAAGCCCGTGGAGAAGCCGGAGAAGGCAAAAGAACCTGAAAAGCCGTTGTTGGCGAAAGGGTTACAAAAATATCCTAATGAGATATACGAAGCAATTGAAACATCAACAGGCGCAAGGTTCACGAAAAAGGAAATAGATTCATGGGACTTTGACGAAGTTAGGAGAGATGCGGAACCGGGTTTGGAGGGTGGAAGGGATGAATTTAATAAGCTTGTTGGAAAAGCACCGAAAGAAGAAAAGGTAGATATTAAGAGAAAACAATACAAAAACAAATTAGTGAGCAATGTAATAAAGGAACACGGGACAACGGAAAATGTTGGAGATATTGGCTTTATATTAACTGATGGAAGGGCAGTTAAAAGTGAACAACGGGGTATAGACCATAGGCAAATGGCATTAGACGCATTGCCTGAAGATACAAAAATTACAGAACCCGGAGAAGCCCTTGATGAATTTTTAGATAAAACAGAAAGCATAAGAGTATTAAATGCAGGAAAGGCATTAAATATAGATATTCGCACTGAACCCACCGACCAACAATTAAATAAAATAGAAAAATTAGCTGATATAGCAAAAGAAATATATGTTGATATAAGCGAAGGCAAAAGGAAAGACTCTGGTTCGTTTAATAATAAAAGAGAATTTTTAAAGTTCGTGAATTCTTTTTATAGAGGAGAAGGGTATAGACCACCTTCACTTGCACAACAATATCATTTAAAGAAACAAATAGCCCCTACTACTTTCAAAGAGTCTCTCACTGAAGTAGAAAAGAAAGTTTCCCCCGAACTATGGAAACGTAGTAAAATTACCTTTGCCGAACACTACGGCAACAAAGGACAGTACACTCTCAAAAAAGGAGACAAGGGAGCTATATGGTATGACAAGGGACGGTTTAACATAGTAATCAATCCCGCCAATACCGCACAGGAAACAGCAACTACACTCTTCCACGAAATAGCAGGACACGCAGGGGCGGCGAATGTTCTAAAGCAGAATCCTACTATAGCAAAAAGGATGAATTCCCTATATAAGCTGCAGAAAGACAGTGACCTTGTAAAAAAAATCCGTGAAGCCTATAAAGAAGAAATGGCAAAAGACCCCACCAAAGCCGAGGACTTGGTATACTCAGAATGGATAGCCTCTAACGTAGAACAGCACCTTGCCAATCCCAAGAAGCAGGGAGTAGCCTATCAGGTATGGAAGCATATTAAGAAGTTTCTTATCGACTTAGGAGTAGCGAAAGACAGCGTAGATGACGTTATAAACAGTATGGTAGGAGAGATACGAAAGGTTAAGGGGATTAAGGGAGAGGTAGCGGCGACGGTTGAATTGGCAAAAGATATTGAAAAGGCAAAGCCCAAGACAGAAACACCTGAGTTTAAAAAGTGGTTTGGGGAATCAAAGGTTAAGGATGAAAAGGGAAAGCCTTTGGTTGTATATCATGGGACAGATGAAGATTTTGATGTTTTTGACAAGAATTTAAGAGGAAAAAATTTTGGCGACACAAAATCTAAGAAGGGTTGGTTTTTTACAGAGACAAAAGAAATGGCAAAGTCTTACGGGGAAAAACAAATTCCATTATATTTAAGCGTAAAAAACCCACTTAAAATAGACGCAAAAAAAGTTCTAAAAACAGAGCGTGACTATTTGATTAAAAAGGGTGAGTTTGATGGAAGCTTTGATAAATTTGTGAAAGATTTTTTAGGTGAATTTGGCCCCTACGGATATGTTGAGCAAGCAATAAATAGCTACGTGGATTCCGCTATTGATGACAACAAAGATGGTGTTATTATTGATTTTGGTGATTTAGAAGACCCTGATTTTGGTAAACTTAAAAAGGTTATAATTGCCTTTGAACCCACTCAAATAAAATCCGCAATAGGAAATGTGGGAACTTTCAAAGAAACTGAACCAAGCATTTTAAAAAAGAAAAAAATTAAAAAACCTATCAAGAGAAGAAAACCGAAACCCAAACCCACCCCAGAACCTACAACTATGCTTGCAAAGGATATATCTACCAATAAAGTACCGGAAGAAACATTCTCTGAGAGATTTGTTCAAAAGTGGGTAGATAAACGATACCGACTAAAGGTTCTGCAAGACATAATTACTCCTGATATTAGTGAGGATATGGATACTTATACAAAGGCGGAGTTAATAGATAGCAAGATAGAATCAATGCTTGATGAGTTTGAAGATAATCACTTTAAACCTCTTAGAGAAAAACTTGTCAAAGCAGACATTCCCTTAGAGAAGTTTGAAGAATATCTGTATGCGAGACATGCGAAAGAGCGGAACGCTTATATCAATAAAATCAATCCCGAATTCAGGGAAAAAGATATAGCAGGCTCAGGAATGGAAGATGTCGAAGCCGATGCCATATTATCAGAAGTAAAAAAATCAGAAAAAGCAAACCAGTATAATGAGCTTGGAAAAATAGTTGATGATATTACTTCTCGCATAAGAAGAGTGCTTTTTGATGCAGGGCTTATTGATGCAGAAACTAAAAAAGCTTGGGAGAATTATAAATATTATGTTCCGTTAAGAGGTATAGGTGAAGAAGAAACACGCATGAAAGTGGGGCGTGGTTTTGATATACGAGGAAAGGAATCAAAAAGGGCATTAGGAAGAAAGTCTAAAGCAAGAAACATTTTGTCTCATCTTGTAATTCAAATGAATGAAGCTATTGTAAGAGCCAACAAAAACAAGGTGGGGCAAGTATTTCTAAGATATGTCCGTGAAAATCCCAATCCTGATTTGTGGGAAATAGATGAAGTTCAGATAAAACCAAAATTTAACGAGAACACGGGCGAAGTTGAGTACAAGGAAGAAAAGGTAAGGGTATATAAAGACCCTAAAACGGGCAAGCTTATTGAACCTATGTCGGTTAAGGTCGATGGTAAGGAATATCATATCACCATAAAGAATTTAGGGCTTGCCAAAGCTATGGTGAACATGGGCGCAGAAAAAGCTAACATAGTAGTACAAGTAACGGGATATGTAAATAGATATCTTGCCATGGTGAACACTTCTCTGTCGGCGGGGTTTATACCTACTAACTTTGGTAGAGATATACAAACAGCACTAATAAATATAGCGGGTGAAAAAGAATTGTCTCTTAAAGAATCTATTAGTGTAGGGAAGGATATTGCTAAAAACTCAATAGTAAAAGCTATGCCCGCGGTGTGGAGTGTTGAGCGTGGAGGAAAAGAATCGGAATGGACTCAATGGTATAGAGAATTTAAACAAGAAGGGGGAAAGATAGGCTTTTTTGGTTTAAGGGGTATTGATAGAGTACAAAAAGAACTTGTGCAGGAAATATCATTGCTTAAACCAGGAAATAAAAATCAGATAAGAAAATATGCAAGAGCGTTAAAACATTTTGTATTAAATGCAAACGAAGCAGTTGAAAATGGTACTCGATTAGCTACATACGTAGCCATGAGAAAGCGTGGGGTATCTAAACAGAGAGCGGCAAGTATAGCTAAGAACATCACAGTAAATTTTAATAAAAAGGGTGAATATGGGGCTATGATGAATGCTTTTTACATCTTCTCTAATGCAAGCGTACAAGGTGTGGCGAGACTTTATAGAGCAATAAAACACCCAAGAGTGCGAAAGATAGTAGGTAGCATTACGGTAGGCTCATTTCTTTTAGCTCAAATGAACCGCTGGCTTGCAGGCGAAGATGACGATGACGAGAACTATTATGATAAGATACCGGACTGGATAAAAGAAAACAATATCATCATAATGAGACCGGGAATTAAGACGCTTGACAAGGATGGTTTTTTAAACAGTATACATTATTTTAAGTTTCCCGTTCCTTATGGTTATAATATTTTTCATGCTTTGGGACAGGCGACAGATAAAGCTGTTCACAATAGAAATAAAGATAGTTTGCTTGAATCTGCGGCTATGGTAGGAAGTGCAATAGGGAATGCCTTTAATCCACTTGGAAGTTCGGCTTCGTGGCTTCAAACAATTACCCCAACAATAGGTAGGTGGGCAACAGACCTTTCTCTTAACAAGAATTTCTTTGGTGCGCCTATAATGAAGGAAGAAAAGTTCGGTGTGCCTAAAGCAAAAGCACATCAATATTTTAAATCTACTTCCGAACAAAGCAAGCAGATAGCTCAGACTTTAAACGATCTTACAGGTGGTTCAAAATATCAACCGGGAATGATAGATATTTCACCAGATTTAATGGATTATGTAGCTGAATATTTTACGGGCAGTGCAGGGAGACAGATTAATCAGCTAATTAGTGTAGCAAGCAAAGTCGCAACAAAGAAAGAAGTTTCTGTTCGTTCTATCCCTGTAGTGAGAAGATTTCTTGGTGAAGTGCCTGAGTTTCAAAACGTACAAACCTTCTATGAACACTCTGACAAGCTAAAGGCTATACGTGCCGATTACAAGGAATATCTCAAAACCAATCCAAGAAAAGCAGCGGAAATCAGAGAAAAACAGAAGCCCAAACTAAGGGTGACAATGAAGCAGCCGTTCTCTCCACAGTTTCTTAGAGTGGCTTATCCTAATTATTATGCCTCACTTAAACAGAAAAGGACTATACGCTCAACCGAATTAAACATCATGCAGAAGGAGTTAAAAGAACTTAACAAGAGAAAAAAGCGTTTCGACGAACTCGGTAATCTCAGAAAGAAAAAGGAATACGAAGACAAAATACAAGCTACTGTTAAACAATTTAACAAACGACTTGGAGGACTAAAATGAAACTCATTAAAGACTGGGCTACTGTATTTATTACTATTACAGTAATCGGTGGTGGGGTGGTATTCGGGTACGGCTCGCTAAACTCACGGGTAAAAGCTGCGGAAATACAAATAACCGAAATGAGAGAAGAATATCACGAAACTGTCCTCCGTATGGAAACAAAAATGGACAAGCTTACTATGCAGATAGCCGATGTAGACAGAAAGGTTGAGAGGCTTCTGGGATATAAAGAGGGAAGAAGGAACGGAAATCCATAATAATATATAGATATTCATTCTATAATAGCCCTGCTCCGGCGGGGCTTTTTTTGTTTTTTTAAAATATTTTGATACAATTCGGAAATTTTGTAGTATATTATAGACATGGATAATAATTATTTAAAAATTATTTATTTTTTACTTGACTTTTATTTTTGCATAAGTTATACTTATATAGAACTTAAAATACGGAGGTATAAATGAAACAGTTTCATATCAACACTTCTAAAAAAGCAAGGGACGTAGTTAACGACGAGGTAAAGCGTAGAAACCGCTACGGCCTTGTCAAGCACACACAGGAATCGGTATCAAGCGAAATAATTTTGAAGTGGGAAGATAACCGCAAAAATGATGTTCAATAATATAAACAAAAACAAAAAATTTGCTTTTATCTACGGGTTAAAACACCCTGATACTGGTAAGATTATTTATGTTGGAAAAACCTTTAATCCTATCCAAAGATATATTCAACATTCTTATTGTAAACAAACCAGCAAAATATCACGACTTTGGGGAAAACTAAAAGAAGATGGTAAAAATATGGTGTTATACATATTTGAAATGATTGAAAATAAAGGCAAAGAATACGTTAAAGACAAAGAAAGATATTGGATAAAACAAATGGTAGAATCAGGTTGCATTTTGTTAAACAAGGTATATCCAAATGCAAGCAATCCAAATAAATCACATTCACTTTAACAAAAGAACAAATAAATGAGACACTGTAGAGACGGAGTAAACCGGCCTGAGATAGAGCAGCTATCCCCGCAGCCTACACAGCGTCAGCTTGGCAAGCAGGGGGATAAGAAGATGCGTATGAAGCGGGCAACGAAGTATGAGCCTGAGAGATTTGCAAAATACGACCCTACGCAAGAGTTTGACATACAATCGTTTATTCAATCACTTTAACAAGGAGTCATCACATGATACTACAAATCAACGAAGCAATAGAAAAGCTTGAGGATGCTATCAATATCCTTGAGGTACTTGTTGACCCTAATGATGAGCACGATATTTTTAAAGGTTTTCACATAAAGGATATTCAAAGTTGTGCCGATTATTTGAGACACGAAATAGCTTATGTTGAAATAGATGAAATGATTAATTGCTAAACTCACACTGGAGGAACAATGTCATCACAACACTGGACACTGGATACAGCAAAAGAGAAGCTTGACCCAGCCGAATTGCAAATGCTTGAAACCCATTATAAAATAGAGGGGCAGAAAGAAGCGGTTGAATACATACTTGAAGCTATTAGTAATATGATTGATATTGAAAATTCAGCTATGCCACGTCATATTTATTTATACGCACTTGAAAACGTACAGGAAGAAATTAATCGCAAGTATTCTCACCTATTCGATAAGGAGGTTGCCAATGCTTAGTACACTCCAAAAACAAATGATAGGGGAAGCAAATCAGAAGTATAACGGAAAAATACTTCCAATAGGTGGAAAGCCTCAGCACGACGAACATAGTTTTACAGGATACCAACATCCCAACGGTACACGGTATGCATGGTTCTGGTTTGAGGATTTAAGCAAAAGTACACACGTTATCAGAAAACAAACATCTTGCCCTCAGTGTGGCGGGATGCTTAAATTTAATATGTCAAATGAACACGGGCACTGTACGACCTGTGAGAAAAGGGGTATTTAATGGAGTACACGGTAATTGATATTGAGACCATGCCAAATGAGGAAATGATAGACAAACTGCCTGAGCCTATTGTGAAATATGGTAACACAAAAGATGAAGAAAAACGCAAGGTTATCTATGGGGATGCCAAACAAAAACAAATTGACAGCATGGCGCTCAATCCAATGTTTGGAAAGATTGCCTGTATTGGAACTTTTGTCAAAGAACCATATTGCATACTACATGACGACGAAAAAAGCATGATCGAAATGTTTATAGAAGGCGTTTTAAATTTCGGCGGAAACAATAGCCCCAAAATAGCCACTTGGAACGGAATGGGTTTTGATATTCCTTTTGTTTATAAGCGAGCGCTCATTCTCGGTGTCAAGATTTCTCCACCTATGTCCTTCTGGATGAAACGCTACAATACCACCCCGCACTGTGATTTAATGCAGGTATGGGGAAACTGGCGGGACTATGAGAAGCTTGACACGGTTGCCAATGTACTTTTAGGTGAGGGGAAAATCGACTTTGATGTGACAACCATAAAAGACCTTATCAAAACAGACGAGGGTAAGAATAAAATTTCTGAATATTGCAAGCGTGATCTGGAAGTAACGAAAAAGCTGTTTGACAAAATGAACGGTATTTTATTTTAAAAGGAGACAATATGTGGGTAACATTAACATCAGTAAATCGTGAGGAGAAGAAGTCAAAGAAAGGTAAACCATACACTCAGGTACAGATTAAAACACACGAGCACCGGGACAGGTTGCTTACAAGTTTTCCCGATGACATTAACAAAAACTGGTGTGAGAACGACATTGTAAGTATAGTCGTTGAGGATAAGGGATATAAGAATCTTAATTTCATAGCACAAGACCCAAAAAGCGAGGCAAAACCGATAGAGGAATATTCCCGTCCAACAAACCCAATAGAGAAAGGAATAGAAGAAAGACACCACGATAGGCAGGACGGTATGGCACTTGGCAACGCAAAAACAAACGCTACGCAAATTTTAGTAGCATTGATAAATAAATCAAGCAAGGAGTTCGGGAAAGAAGAAATTAAAACCGTGTGGAATCGTTTAGTTGACCATATATTTTTCTATAAACCGGAAGAACTACCCTTTAAAGTAGACGACCCTGACGCACCACCGGAGTTCTAATGCTAACATACAGAAGAAATAAATATCACTCAGACAGGTGTCGTTGTAATCAGGGGCACATGCACGACAGCAGGGGGGAAGCTGCTTACTGTAACGATCTGGAACTTAGAGTAAAGGCAGCCGATCTTGCTGAATACAAAACACAGGTAACATTTCCTTTGCACGGTAAAGACGGCAAACACGTTTGTAATCACAGGGTAGATTTTCTATTAACCGACTTTGATGGAAAACAAGAAGTGCATGAATTTAAGGGATTCTCGACTGACTTGTGGAAACTAAAGAAAGCACTCTTTGAGCATGAGTATCCCGAAATACCATACATTGTAATTTATAACAAACGGGGAAGAAGATAGAGGATTATGAAAGTTAATCAATTTGAAATATCAGACAAAATGGACATAGACAAAAACAATTTGCCTGAATGGACATGGGATGATATTATCAGATTAGGTTTATTGGTAGCTAAAATACTAAGCCTATCCAACGAGCGTATTTACAAAGGCTTATACTGGCTATCTCAAAAAAAAGTAAAGGAACTTATTTCATATAATCTGTAGTTGAATGCAATTCCGTTGTCAAAACGATTATTATAAAGGAGAATTACTATGGCCGTTCCCGAAGAAGTAAAACGGTGGATGATTGATAATAATATTTCTGTTGTTGATTTAAACTGGAAAGCTATGCGAGAAAGCGGAGTTGATTTTAAGGAAGTTTTAAAGTGGGAACTTGCTAATAAGCACCTCTTTAATTCTCCTAAAAGCTCTAAGGAAGCTGACAACTCCACAGACATTCAACAGCCAAAGGCTGAAATTTCTTGTGATGATATAAACAGCTTTGATTCATTTGTCAAACGATGTGCAAATGACGACGAGTTAATTCTTTGGAACAAACTATACAAGAAACTGTCAGCCGTTTAGCAAACGTTGTCGGAAACTTCACTTATGGGAGATTATTATATGAAAAATTTAAATCGATATTATTTTCATCCAGACGGTATGCGTTTGGATATGGCGCAAGGTGACAATCAAAAGGGTAGGTGGGTTAAATTTTACGATCATGTGGAAGCATTGCGTTCCGCATCCGACAACACAGACAGCCAGAAATGCCTTTGTACAACATGCGTTAGACGTAGAATAGGATGCTATCTTGAATATCTGCCAGAATGTAAATCATACGCTGAAGTATTAAGAGGTGATAAATTTTAGGCGTAGCGGCACATCTGGCGGTGTCTGAAACGTTAGGTGGAAATTTTTTCTTTTTGAGATTATAGGAGAATTTGACTATGTGGATAAATGTAAAAGATAGTTTACCAGAAGAAGGTACATTGGTTATTGCGTCAAATGGATTGGCGTGGGGGTTTGCATTGTTTGAGGATGGCGATTTTTGTTTTGAAGATTGGGTTATGGGCGTACCGACAGGTGATATAATCGAATGGATGGTTCCAGTGCCGTCAAATTCTCAGGAAAGTGGAAGCGAAAAAACTTCACCTAACACGACAAATACCGCCATTGCTTTGTTAGATGAATTTATTGAAGTGTATGAATCATGTGGAATATCATTAGAATTAGCAGAGTTTTATGACAAGGTTTGTGAATGGAAAAAATAGCGCAACAGCGGTAGTTTGCGGAACGTTGGGTTTAATTCGCCTAAAAATTGTAAGGAGAATTGCTTATGGATAATAAACACGCTGGATGGCATCAAGGTTATTTCGTTGACCAACGTCAATATAAACGCATGCCAGAATCTTGGAAGGATGAGTGTAGACGTAAAGAACGGTTGTTAGTAAGACCATCATCACCTTTAGGTAATGCAATATGTAAATGTAACGAGCCTGAAATTGCTGAATGGATTGCAGAAAGGTTAAATCTTGCTGCTAAGTTGGAAAGCAATTCTCCTAAGAGTAATATTGAATCGGCGAACTCCGCCGAAGCGGCTAAACCCAACACAGACTATGCAAAATGTGCTGAGGAAATTATGAGGAATATATCAGATCGTAGAGGATACGATCTTTACTCGTGTGATGAGGATATTATCAATGACATTCGTTCTAGTATATCAAATATTATAGCAGCACACTTCGCATAATCTGGAACGTTGGTTGCAATTTCGCTCTTAAATTTGATTGGAGGTCGGCAGTGTCACAAGGATTTTATTTAGAGGAAACAAGTTATCGTCTTATTGAGAGTCTTACTCTTGCGGCAGAACGAATTGCCGACAGATTAGATGAACTCGCTCAACAGTCAACTAACACGACAAAGGCTAAAATTCAGCCGTGTGTTAATAAGAGGTGTGACGCGTGGTCTAAAGGAATTGAAGGTAATTGTTGTGAGTGGGAATTAAGTGATATGACAAAGTGTAATGATTATAGGGCTGAACAATAGCCTTTTGCGGAACGTTGGGTTTAATTCGCCTAAAAATTGTAAAGGAGAATTGCTATGAGTAAATGGGAATGTAACAATTGTGGTGAGGATAAGTGTACACGAGAGGGAAATTTTTTGCAACCAATTAATTGTACAATGTATTCGTGGAGAAAACCCAAGTGGAAGGAAGTCCGCAATTCTCAAGAAAATATTGAGCCGTCGAACTCCGCCGAAGCGGCTAAACCCAACAACCGCAGTGACGAAATAGCTTCTCATTTAATGGCACATTCTCGTGATGACGGGATGGGTGAGGTAATAATAAACGCCGGTGAATTTTACCAGGCAGTGAAGCAACTTCGCACGGTGCGGTGAACGTTGAATGAAAATTTTGAAATTTGAGATATTAGTTTTTCACATCTAAAAATTGGAGGTTTTATGAATAACAAGGGTTTTACGTTAGTAGAGTTGATTGTTGTTATAATTATTTCTTTCTGTATAGTGGGGGAAGTAATGTGTATTACGAAGTGTATTAATTCAGACTGGGAGCCGTCATATAAGCGTGAAATTATTTATGGCGCATCCGCATTAACGGGGATTGGTTCAGTCGTTGGATATTTTAATATACCCGATGTGAAAAAAGAAAATTAATGATATTTCAAAATCAACATTCAACAGCGACAGGGCAAAATGTTAATTTGCAGGATTAGTATTGGTCTTATAATTGGGTTTGCGATTGGGCTTTTAGCTGGATGCTTTCGGTGGGGTTAACACTTCGCCAGTAGTGCGTACGTTGTCGGAAACTCCACTTAAAGGAGATTGTTATATGGAAAATTTACAAAGATATCTACCTGTGTTTTATGGATTGAGACCTGGGATGAAAAAATCATCTAAGGGTAGGTGGGTTAAATTTTCCGATCATGTGGTAGCATTGCGTTCCGCATCCGACAACACGACAAAGGCTAAAATTTGCCCATATTGTGGAAATGATTACCCGCTTACCTTGCTCATTGGTACATATACCGAACTTGATACAGCGGCAGGCACTAAATTTTTTCGATGTGGAAATTGTAAACGATTATATGAGGGCAAACAATAGCCCTTTGCGGGACGTAGTAAATAATATTGATTTTTGTGATATTATGTGGTATATTATAAGTATGAAGATCGGCACAACCAGTGAAAATAATTCTACTTAAAAGTCCAGTAAAAAGTAGGCTTCTCCAAGCCGAACCGTCATGTGTTTATCTTAGCCGATCTTCTCATGGCGGACTGGACGCTATATTGGATGCAAAATGGCACTTAGGAATCAACCTTACATCCCTTTGTATGTTCAAGACTTTTTAACCGATGAAAAACTTAATGAATGCTCACCAAGTTCAACAGGAGTATATATAAAAATCATGTGTGTCATGCACAAGTCAAAAGAGTATGGTAAAATTTTGCTAAAGCAAAAAGACAAGCACAGCAAAAGCAAGATAGAATGTTTTGCCAGAAAGTTGAATAAGAATATGTCGTTCACCGAGGGTGTGATACAAAATGCCTTAGAAGAACTTGTAAAAGAAGATGTGTTATACATAGATGGCGATTATTTGTGCCAAAAACGCATGATAAGAGACAATGAGCTTAGTTTGAAACGAGCAGAAGCGGGTAGTAAAGGTGGTAAAAAGACTCAACTTGCTAAAGCAAATCAGGAAGCAAACGAAGAAGCAAACCCTGAAAATGAAGATGAAAATGAAAGTGAATATGTATATGAAGCTGGGGTATCAGGTATTACTAAGTAACAGTATCTATATAACGTATAAGGAGTGAAGCATGGCAATAGTAGCAATGCAAGAATGTTCAAATGGTAATGCTGAAGTTGGTGATATGTGGATACAAACAAAAGTATTTAATACGAGTGAACCTATATCCAATGTGTTGAAATGGGCAAAGGGTTTAAGTAGTCATGGGGGGCGGTTAATGCTCTGTGAACCAGACAACGCTGATAAGATAGGAATTATTAAAAAAAATGACGAACAATAAAAACTTCATCTATCAGGGCTATCCCATACCCAAAGGCTTCATACTCAAATTGAAGTATAAGAAGCGATTGACAGCCTATGTGATAGACAGGTTGATCTACAGAGCCGTACATTACGCTGAGTGGATACGCAAGAACAAGGGGGAGCGGGTACAGCTTGTTAAGATAATGAGCAAGGGTATATCTAAGGGATGGCTATTCAACGAGACCCCGGATGAAGAGTTTAACAAGCCCTATGTCTTGGGATGGATTGAACAGGAGATATACGGCAAGAAGAAGCCGAAAAAGAAACTTGGTGGATTTACCCCGGCAGTAGACCGGATGAAGTTGCCGGGAACAATTGGAGATATTTTAGAGGAGATAGGTATATGAAAAACATACCAAACAAAATATATCTACAGATCGGTGAGGATGCTGACCTGGCGGAAGATTTCAAAGAACTTTCCGAAGAAGATATTGCGTGGAGCACGGACAGGATATTTGACAACGATATTGAGTATATCCGTGCAGGACGCACACGGGACTATGAGATAGCCATTGAGCGTATCCGTGCCGGTGAGGATGTTGATACTGTATTAACTGACTATGGATGGGAAGGAAGCAGGTGGATACCGTGTAAAGAGAGATTGCCGAAAATGAAAGATGGTAGTTATGGGTTTGTATATTGTATTGTTGCAAGAAAAAACAAAAGGGCAACAGAGGCTATGTATAATACAAAAACACAAAAATTTTTATACACTAATTTTTTAAATATGGAAAGTGTTACCGACTGGATGCCACTACCCGAACCACCAAAGGAAACAGAATGACACAGAAGATCGCCATATATGCACCTGATTCTAAAATGCCAAACTATGCTATTATGAAGGTATCGGCATATCATAAGGAACAAGGTGACACGGTGGAGTGGTATACTGATTTGTGGGCACATACCTTTGATAAGGTCTACTGTTCAAAGATATTTAATTATACACCTATGCCAAATATGCTTAACGATAACTGTGTTTATGGTGGTACTGGTTATGATATTAAAAAGCAGTTGCCACAAGAAATTGAAGATTGTGATCTTGATTATTCCATCTATCCAAATTGTGATTATTCACTTATGATGTTTTCAAGGGGTTGTATTAGAAAGTGTCCATTTTGTATAGTAAGTGAAAAAGAGGGAGTAATAAGACCAATAGATTCTGTTTCTTTGAATCCAAAAGGAAAAAGAATAGAAATATTAGACAATAATTTTTTTGCTAATCCTAATTGGGAAAAGGCTGTTAAAGCTTTGTTTGTATGGAATCAACCTGTAAATTTTCACGGTATTGATGCAAGGATACTTACAGAAAAACAAACGAAAGTATTAGATGAATTAAGACATTTTAAACATATTCATATAGCATGGGATAACCCAAAAGAAGATTTGTTACCAAAGCTAAAAAAAATTATACAATGGATTAACCCGAAAAAATTAATGTGTTATGTATTAATAGGATATTGGTCAACCAAAGAAGAGGATATGTATAGAATAGTTAAGCTAAGAGAATTAGACATAGACCCGTTTGTAATGCCATATAATAAATCCGATCCATACCAAAAAAGAATAGCACGATGGGTAAATCACAAAGCAATATTTGAATCAGTAAAATGGGAAGATTACGATCCTATAAAGGCAAAGGAATGAAATCACAAAAACAGCAAGTTAGAGAGTGGCTCGAATCGGGTAAATCTCTTACACCTAAAGAGGCATATCGTTATATTGGAAGCATGAGACTTGCCGCAATAATAGAAATCCTCAGAAACAAAGAGAACATGAACATAGCAGACCTGAATAAAAACGGAAACGAAAAATATTCCAATTATAAATTAGTAAGTGGGCAAAAATTGCCTACCCCTGAGAAGCCCATAGAGGCTCTACAATCGACTCAGCCGGGGGGTAATAGTAAGGCAAGGGTGGGGGATGCGTTTAAGTGGCTACAGGAGAGTTCTGGTATAGTACAAGTAGAAATACCATGTAGTTTCTGTGGAAGCTACTATAGAAGAAATGGAGTGTGTAATATATGCGGGAATTAAAATTGTTAATTGAAAAATTGTCTAAATTGGAAGACAAAAAAAGAATAGAAAGTATAAATAAAGTTAAACAAGCTCTACACAAAATAAGCCCATTTAAAAATGAACCCGTAGATTGTGTGTTATGGGTAAAGGGTGAAGACGTAATAGCTAATGAATATAATCCCAATAAGGTAGCACCTCCAGAAATGAAATTGCTTGAAATAAGTATTATAAATGATGGGTTTACACAGCCGATAGTAGCTTTTCCAACGGAAAACAAAATAGAGGTTGTTGATGGGTTCCATAGAAACAGAGTAGGGAAAGAATCACCAATAGTAAAAGAAAGAATACATGGATATTTGCCGATAGTAGAAATAAGAAAAGGACAGCAAGCAAAAAACGACAGAATAGCATCTACTATAAGACACAATAGAGCAAGGGGTAAGCACGTTGTTGATGCGATGTCTGAAATAGTGCTTGAATTAAAAAATAGAAATTGGAAAAACGAGAGAATAAGCAGAGAACTTGGCATGGATGAAGAAGAAATATTGAGATTGTGTCAAATAACTGGCTTAGAAGAATTGTTTAAGGATGGTGATTTTTCAAGGTCATGGAACATAGAAGATTCAACAGAAGATTTTGAGGAAATAAATGACCAAGTTACAGAAGAAGAAAAGCAGATAAATATGTTTCGCTCTATTAATACAGATGATAAGGATAGGGTGTTTCACACCTATGACAAGTGGGAATGTTATAAGGCTGGTTTTTATGATAACAAAAAAAACGGTAAATCAAAAGAACAATGTGAACTTGAATATGCGAGGTTGTTGACAGATGAAAAGGCATTTAGAGAAGCACTTGAACATATTATAAATGAATGGAAAAATTCTTGTGAACACTATTTAACGAATAAGTCTATGAATAGAATTGCCTATCTTGGACAAGCTGCCTTATGTTATGCTAAAGGAATACCATCTACTTTTCGTGGTGGTTTCCACTTGTTATCAAAAGATCAGCAAGAAAAAGCAAATAGAATAGCACATGAATATTTAAACAAGT
>Ga0272442_10000372_pt1 | contig 74317 bp, 58 predicted proteins | sample SSMForm2O_FD_200262 | JGI IMG/M metagenome (GOLD analysis project Ga0272442, IMG submission 200262) | Marine sediment archaeal communities from Little Sippewissett salt marsh, Falmouth, MA, United States - SSM-Form-2O | ecosystem: Environmental > Aquatic > Marine > Wetlands > Sediment ...
GTCTGCTGGAGCAGATCTCGCCGTAGACAGCGCCGTGAATTTCAAATTTGACTTATATGCCGAACATCAATGGATAAGTACGTCTTGCGGCAGAGGGAACTTCTGCCTAGTCGCTCCCCCGGAACAGGATCGTCCCGCTATCGCCGACCACCCACACGTGGTCCGCGTCCGCGCCCCACACCCCCCGCAGGGTGCGCGAGGTGCTGCTGTCGTTCTGGTACCAGAAGCCGGCCGGGTCGCGCTGCAGGAGCCTGCCCCAGGCACCCACGGCGAAGAGTTTGTCCGCGTCCGCGCCCCATACCGCGTGCAGGTCGCCCACCGGGCCCGGCACCGCGGCCTCGCCCGACCATGACAGGCCGTCGAAGTGACGGATCGCGCCGTCGAGACCCACGGCCCACACCTGCTCGGGCGAGGCGAGCCACAGGTCGCGCAGCCTGATCCCGTCGCCGCCGACCTTGGTCGTTGTCCAGCCGGTGTCTCCCATCTTGACCAGCACGGTGTCGTCGTGGCAAGTAGCCCACACGGTGAGCGCATCGAGCGACCAGCCGCCGTAGATCCACCGCCAGGTCGGATTATCTTCCAGCTCCCAGCTCGCGCCGTCGTGGTGCAGCAGGAAGCCGTTCTGGCTGCTGGCCCAGGTGTGCCCGGCCGCACCCCACACGTCGAGGAACTCGTACTCGGTGCCGGAGTCGACCAGCGACCAGGCAGCGCCGTCCCACTGAACCAGGGCGCCGTTCGCGCCCGCGGCCCAGGCCGCACTACGGCTCTGCACGTGCACGCCAGCGAGCTGGCCGGTGGCGCCCGAGAAGTGCGAGCTCCAGCTCTGCCCGTCCCACAGCAGGCTGCTCGAGTACCCGCCCACGACCCACACGTGGTCCTTGTCCGCGCCCGAGACCGCGGCGAGAGCGCCGAACTCGGCGACAGGGTCAGCGGCGGCGCTCCAGTGCCTCCCGTCGAAGGCCAGCATCTCTGCGGACGCGCCGCCGCCCACGGCCAGCACGTGCTCCCGGTCCGCGCCGGACACGCCGTACAGCACCAGGTTGCCGGTATGCTGCTGGGTCCATCCTGTCCCGTCGAAGGACCAGATCGCGCCCTGCTCGCCGACGGCCCACACGGTCTTCTCGTCCAGGCCCCATAGATCGAACACCGTGTTGCGGCCGGGGAACTCCGGCGATGACGGCCAGTCATGACCGTCCCAGAATCCCATCAACCCGGATTCGCCGGCGAACCACACGTGCTCGGCGTCTGCGCCCCAGATCGCGCGGATCGGCGGCATTCCCGGGTTCATCAGCACATTCCAGCGCTGTCCGTCGAAAAACGCGGTGTCACCACCCTCGGTCCCGGCCCAAGCGTGCTCTGCGTCCGCCGCCCATAGTGCTGTCCAGGTAATGCTCACGTCCACGTCATTCCTCTGCGTCTGCCAGAAGCTGCCATTCCAGAACAGGATGTACATCTCCCCCGCGATCCACACGTGCTCCGAGTCCAGGCCAAAGACCGCCTCGAACCCGGTCTCCACGCCGGCCCACTCGCGGCGCCAGGTCTTGCCGTCCCAGCGAAAGATCATCCCGGCGTCGCCAACGACCCACACATCGGTCGGGCTCGCCGCCCACACCGAGAACAGGCCGTATCCGATCACGTCGTCGAGGGTGTGCACGATCCAGTCGCCCTGTCCGTCCCAGAACAGCACGCTCTGGCTGCTCACGGCCCAGACGTGCTCCCGGTCGAGCACGAACACGTCGAGCAGGGTGTGCCCGTACGGTCTTGGACTCTGCCAGCACCAGCCGTCCACGGTGCAGACCCTGAACGTGGCTGGATCCCAGGGCGTGGCTGGCTGCTCGGTATCCGTATCGGTTACGGGCTGGTCAACGTCTGCCTCGTTGCCTGCATCGGCGCCGACGTCAGCGTCGGGCGCCAGCTCCTCGACCTGCTCGCGCTCCGGCGTCCCGTTCCGCGAGAAGTCAGGCCAGCCCAAACCCTGGCACCCCCCCGCGAGGATCGCGGCGGCCAGCAACACCACGACCGGCCTTGGCGCGATCACCCCCCAAGCCTCCCGTGTTCAGCGTGTCCGTGCGAGCTCCGCGTCGATCACCTGCACGAACTCCTCGAGCGGCATCGCGCCCATCATCGCGATGCCGTTGACGAAGAAAGCCGGCGTACCCTTGATCCCGAGCTTCTCGGCCACTGCGATCTGCTCCTCGACCTCGCTGCCCTTGGCCCCGCCGTCGAGGCAGTCGTCAAAGCTCGCTCGATCCAGACCGAGATCGCCGGCATAGCCCTTGAGCTGCTCCACGGCCAGGGCGTCGTTGCTGGCGAACAGCTTGTCGTGCATCTCCCAGAACTTGCCCTGAGCATGAGCGCAGAGCGCGGCCTCGGCCGCCTTGCGGGCGCTGGCGTGAAACGAGAGAGGGAAGTTGCGGAATACCAGCCGCAGCTTGTTTCCGTACCTCTCCCGCAACTCGTGCATCGTCTTGTGGCCCCGCGCGCAGTACGGACACTCGAAGTCCGAGTACCCCACGATCGTCACCGGCGCGTCGGCCGGGCCCCGCGCCGGCTCCCCGTCCCGCACGCTCACCTCGAAGCGGGGCTTGTCCGGTTCGGCCAGCAGGATCGCAACCCCGGCCTGCTCGCGCAGACCGGCCAGAAAGCCCTCCAGGGCTTCCCGCCGGGCGCGCGCCTCCAGCTCGGCGCGCAGCATCGGCGCGATCTCCTCGAAGGGCCGTCCGATGGCCTCGGCATTCTCGTCGTACGCCAGCTTGAGCAGCTTCTCGTCGATCGGCTCGGGCATGATCTGCGCCTCGAGGTACTCCCCGACCGTCTTTCCTGCGGCCTCGGCCCCGCTCCTGACCAGCCGATCGTCGATCATCGCCTCCAGCGCGTTGCGCTTGATCTCGTAGGTCTGCTCGAAGTGCTCCGCATCGATCTGCTTGAGCCGACCGCCGACCTCGTTCATCAGGTCCTTGGCGGTGATCGTCTCCCCGCCGATGCGGGCCAGCACCTCGGCGGCCTGGCTCGTGGACGGATCGGACCGTGACCCGGCCGCCTGCGCGGCCGCCGCCTCCGGACATCGAGGACAGGGCGGGCACGAGGCAGCGCCCGTGGTCTTGCAGCCTACTTCGCCCGCGACGAGAGCCGCTGCAACGAGGAACACCAGGGCGCGGCGGAATTGCATGTAACCTCCTGCATCGCGCATACCATGCGCCAGGGCTGCGAGCAATCCGGACCACGCAGGCACTCGCGACACGACCGGTCGGCTCGGGCATCCGCGGCGCGAGTTGAACCGCACCCTCCGGACGGTTAACATGGTACTGCTGCGCGGCCGGGGGTGCCGAGATGATTCGCCAGGGACCTATCGCTTCTGACAGCCGGCCCGTACGCCGGGTCGCGCCCTGACTCCCGCGATGCCGATCCACCCCCGCAACCAACGGCTCAAGGACCGCATCCTCGATGCCCCGTACGAGATCTGCATCGAGCGCGCACGATACGTGACCCAGAGCTATCAACAGACCGAGGGCCAGCACCCCGCGATCCGCGCGGCCCGGGCCTTCGAGCACACCGCGCGCAGCATGACGCTCCAGATCGTCGAGGACGAGGCCATCGTGGGCAACCGCTCCTCCAGGCTGCTCGGTGCGGTGATCCCGGTCGAGCGCGGCGAGATCAACGCGATCCTCGAGCTCGAGCTGGATTTCCTCACCGCGCGCGAGCGCCAGCCGTTCCACATCGACCCTGCCGATCGGCGGGAGCTGGAACGCGAGATCCTGCCCTTCTGGAAGGGCCGGACCCTGCGCGATCGCAAGAACGAGCTGCTCCGCAAGAACGGCCTCTTCTTCTCCCCGTCCCTGACTCCGTGGAGCCTGTACCGACGATACAGGAGCCTGGACGCCAGGCGGCTGCTCGAGTTCATGACCGTGCCCAAGCCCAGCCTCGGCTATGCGATCAACGGCGGCAGGGCATTGCTCTACAACAACCCGGCCCTGGTGATGAACGTGTTCGACGTGCAGGGCCACCTGATCCTGGGTCACAAGAACATCCTCGCCGAGGGCTTTGCCGGTGTGCGCGAGCGCGCCGTCGAGCGCCGCGAGCAAGCCGAGCGCGAAGGAGATCGCGAGGGCACGAGCTTCCTCGAAGGCGTTATCATCGCCTGCGACGCGGTCCACGACCTGTCGCTGCGATTAGCCGATCGCGCCGAAGCCGAGGCCGCGACGACCCAGGACGCTGCACGCAAGCAGGAGCTGGGACAGATCGCGGGCCGCTGCCGTCGTGTACCCTTTCACGCTCCGCGGGACTTCCGGGAGGCGGTGCAGGCGCTGTGGCTGACCCAGGTCTGCGCGCTGGCGGCCCACGGCATGCCCGCCATCTTTGCCATCGGCCGCTTCGACCAGTACCTGTACCCGTTCTTCGCCGAGGATCGCGCCGCGGGCCGCATCACCGACGACGAGGCCGTGGCCCTGCTCGAGGAGCTCCTGCTCAAGCTCGGCTCGAACCTGATGCTGATCCCGTACTTCGGCAAGAGGACGGGCAACGAGCTGGGCTCTGACAGCTGCGCGCCGACCGTGGGCGGGCTAACCCGCGACGGCGAGGACGCGGTCAACGACCTCTCGTACCTGATCCTGGATGCGTTCACCAACGTCAAGGCCACGGGCAACAGCTTCACGATCCGGCTCTCGGACAAGACTCCCCTGCGCTTCTGGAGAAAGGCGCTGGCCACGTACCGGGAAACCTCGGGCGCGGCCCTGTTCTGCGACGAGATCTGCATCGAGGCCCTCGAGCGTAGCGGTTACGCCGAGGCGGACGCCCGGGACTACGGAGTGATCGGCTGCGTGGAGCCCACCGGGGACGGCGACACCTTTGGCTGCACCTCGGGCAATGACATCTCCTTCACCGCAGCCCTGGAGATGGCGCTGCTCGACGGGTACCTGCGCATCATGGGCCGGCGCATCGGTCCGCGGACCGGAGATCCGCGCACCTTCCAGAACTTCGATCGGCTGATGCAGGCGTACAGGCAGCAGGTGCGCTTCATGGTCTCCGTGGTGGCGCGGGCCACCAATCTCAAGGACCAGGCGTACATCGAGCGCCTGCCCAACCCCCTGGTCTCCGCCACCCTGCGGGGCTGCGTGGAGCGGGCGCGGGACATGACGTCCGGGGGCGCCGATTACAACTTCGGCTCGCTCAGTGCGCGCGGCCTGGGCACGGCCGCCGACTCTCTGGCCGCGATCAAGACCTTCGTGTACGACACCCGGGCGATCTCGATGGACCGCCTGCTCCGGGCGCTCGACACCAACTTCAAGGACGAGGAAGCGCTGCGCCTGCGCCTGGCCAGCCGGGGACCGAAGTACGGCTGCGACGACGACGCGGCCGACGCCCTGGCCCGGGAGCTGGTGGACTTCTTCTGCCGCACGGTGGCGGAGCAACGCACGATACGCGGCGGGCCCTTCCGGCCGGGCTTCTTCAGCTACGGCATGCACGTGGTCGAGGGAGCGATGCTGGGCGCCACGCCCAACGGGCGACTGGCCGGCGAGCCGGTGAGCAACAGCTTCTCGCCGTCGAACGGCTCTGAGCGCGCCGGGCCGACCGCGGTGCTGCGGTCGGTGGCCAAGATCGACCACCGCCAGATCTCCAACGGCTGCGCCCTCAACGTCAAGCTGATGCCCTCACTGCTCGAGGGTGACGAGCGGCTGGACAAGATCGTGGCCCTGGTCAAGGGCTTCTTCGCGCTCGGCGGCATGGAGCTGTCGCCCAACGTGGTGTCCAACGATATGCTACGGGACGCGCAGCAGCACCCTGAGCGCTACCGCGACCTGGTGATCCGGGTCTCGGGGTACTCGGCGTACTTCAACGACCTGGGCAAGCCGCTGCAGGACGAGATCATCCAGCGCACCGAGTTCGGCTCGCTCTAGCGTACGGGCAGCAGCCGCGAGCGCTGGCGCCCGCGGTTGTTGTCCGAGGAGAACTCCGAATAGGCCCGACTCGTGTTGGGATCCACGCCCTGACCGACCACGTTCGAGATACGCACCTCGATCGGGTACACGCCGGCCGGCAGCCCGGCCGGCACGGTCCACTCGAAGCTGACCTCGGCAACGGCCGGGTACGCACCGACCGCGGTCGTGTCCCGGCCGAGCTCCTGCCTGGAGCCCGTGTACCCCGCTGGCAGCCCCTGCAGCTGCTCGAAGCCATCCGGGTCGTCGGTCCGGTCCCAGGGCGTGGTCTCGAGGTACAGGGCCGCGGTCGCCGACTCGACCGCGGTCTCGCCGATATTGCGCACCCGCACCGTGGTGGTCACCCCCTGCCCTGGCCCCACCCCGGCCGGCTCGTGCACGATGTCCACAGGGTTGACTGTCAGCTCCGGCTGCACCGTGCGCATGACCTCGCCCGTGACCGCGGTCAGCTCGCCCGGGATGAAGGCCCCGGCGCCGACCTCGTCGGCCAGGTACTGCTCCAGGCTCTGGTACAGCTTGATTCCGGTGTCCGTGAAGGGCTCGCCCGTCTCCGGATCCGGGATCACCACCGCCTCCACGACCTCGTCGGTCACCGGATCGCGGGCCGAGATGAAGCTGTCCATCACCCGGGCGATGGTGGTCACGATCGAGTGGGCTCCGGCCACGCGGTACACCGTGTCCGCATCAGGCGGCACTCCGTCGACGAGCACGCTCCCCGGCACCACCCTCGAGAAGGCCGGCGCCGTTGCGTCGAGCACGTACGACAGCCGCCCGAACTGGACCACCTCCAGGCTCAGCTCGCCGGCCGCCGAGGGCAGGATGTCGGTGAGCACGTCCTGCAGCGAGTGCACGGCCTCGACGAAGTACTCCAGGCCGGTCACATCGGACTTGAGCGTGTTCTCCAGGCCCATCAGCGAGATGTTGTATCTTCCCGGCGAGAAGGCAAAGCTGACGATGGTGTCCTCGTTGATACCCTCGGCATCCATCTTGTGCATGCTCAGCACCTGGTACGCCAGGTCCAGGTCCACGCCGCCCGGATGGATGTCGGTGCGGTACGTGGAGGGGATCACGAAGCTGATCAGCTCCTCGTCCACTTCGCCCATCGAACTCAGGAAGCTGCTGTTTATCAGCCGCCCCATGCCGCAGACCGTTCGCTCGCGGCTGGAGAGATAGGTCTCGGCACGAGCCAGCTCGGTCTTGCGCGTGGGCAGGCGCTGGTCCAGGCTCTGCGTCAGCTCGCGCACCAGGGTCTCGGTCTCCGGGTCTTCACCCGCGCTCCCGTCGACCTGGACCAGGATCGATTCCACCCACTTCACGGTATTCGTCTCCGTGTCCACCATCAGGTCCGAGCGGGTGACGAACTTGCCGCCCTCCTCGCCCTGCACGATGCCGGTCTGCCCGCCCGCCGCGTTGTCGAGGAAGATCGCGTGATTCAAGCGCAGGTGGGAGTGGCCGGACACGATCAAGTCCACGGCCCGCCCCGAGGTCGGGCCCAGGCCGTGCCGCGCGATGTGCTCGTCCTTGCCCGGCGGGATGTTGACCCGATCGCGAAAGCCCAGGCCCGCGTGGCTGTTGGCCACGATGATGTCCGCTCCGCGGGCGTGGAGATCATCGATGGCCTGGCCGATGTACGGATCCTCGCGCGGATCCGGGTCGAGGAAGGCCAGGCCCTGGGCATCAGGGGAGGCCGCGCCCACAACCTTGAGGAACATCGGATCGCCCGGCACCTGGGTGTACACCGCCGCGTCCGTCACCGCGCCGAGCACGCCGACCCGAATGCCTCCGGCCTCGATCATCGCGGTCTGCTGGAACAGCACGCGGTCCAGGGGATCGTCGAACCCGGTCTCGAACACCGCCGCGTAGCTCGCCACGTGATCGAACAGGGCCGACGGATCCACGTTGCCAAAAGTGATCACCAGCGGATGCCCCTTGCCGTGATCGGCAAAGGAATCGCGCACACTCAGGATGCGGTCGGTGAAGAAGGGAATGCCGAAGTGGTACTCGTGGTTGCCCACCTGCCAGAAGTCCACGCCCACGCGGTCCCAGGTCTGCAGCAAGGCCTCGAAGGCGCCCGGCTCTTCCTGGAACAGGGTGTTCTCGAAATCGTCCCCGGCGTTGAGTATCACGGTGGCCACGCCGGCCGCGGCGTTGGCCGCCCGCAGGTCGAGCAGCAGCGCGGCCAGCCGCGAGAGCCCGCCCAGCGGGTGCTCGGCCGTGCCCCAGGGCTCGAAGTGCATGTGGAAGTCATTGAAGCTAAGCACGCAGAGCGGCTTGCGGCTCCCCGGGTCCGTCGGGTACGCGATGAGATGGAAGCGCACCGGCCGGGCTCGACCGCCGATCAGCCGGGCCTCCACCTGCTTCGCGCCGGCGCACGGGCCGAGGGTCCAGGCGGTCGCAGCCAGGCCCTGGCCGTCGGTGCGCCCTGTCGCGCGCAGACGGCCGGAGGCGCACCCGACTTGCAGGCCGCGCTCGGGCAGCGCCACGCCCTCGAACTCCACCTCCAGGCCGGCCAGCGGCGCGCCGCTGCCATCGGTGGCGAGGACCGTCAGCGGCTCCAGCGCCTCACCCGCCCGGCCCACCTGATGGTTGCCCGAGACAATGCTCAGCATCGCATCCGCTGGCACCCCGGGGCCGGATCCGCCTTCGCCGCAAGCAACCGCGAGGACCATCGTCAGCAGCGCGAGCACGGGCCTGCACGACCACATCGGGTTCACTCCTCGTCCAGCAGATCGACTACCAAAGAGCCCGCCCGCTGCCTTGATTCCCTCACGCGGCCCGATCCTCTTCGGTGTCCCTCTTCAAGCCCAGCCCCGGCCTGAACACTAGCAGACAGGCCGGGGTCAGCACCAGGTCCGCGGCCAGCGCGCTGATCACGGCGAGACCCGCGAGGATGCCGAAGTACCGTGTGACCTGGAACGACGAGAACAGCAGGATCCAGAAGCCACCGGCGATCACCAGCGTGGTCGACACCAGGGCCCGGCCGGTGAAGCGGGTGGCCCGCTCCAGCGCCGGCTCCCAGGCCGGCGAGCCCCGGCGCTCGACGCGGACCCGCATCAGGTAGTGGATCGTGTCGTCCACCGCGATGCCGAGCGAAACGCTGGCGATCATCGTGGTGGCCATGTTCAGCGAGATGTCGAACCAGCCCATCGCGCCGAGGGTGATCACGATCGGGAACAGGTTGGGGATCATCGCGATCAGCCCGGACCGCAGCGAGCGAAACAGCACCACGAGCAGCAGCGCGATCAGGCCGAAGGCCACGCCGAAGCTAAGCAGCTGGCTCGTGACCAGCCGATCAACGGTCCGGGCGTACAGCGCGACCCCGCCGGTGACCCGCGTCTCCACCAGCTCCTCGGGGAACAGCGCCTCGACCCTGGCCTCGAGCTTGCCCAGCAGATCGAGCTGCTCGCTGGTGGGCAGCATGGGCACGCGGCAGAACAGCCGGGCCGTGCGGTACTCGTCGTCCACCAGCCGGGCTAGCAGCTCACCGTCGCCCGCGCCTTCGAGCAGCAGAAACAGCTGGGCCGCGGCGTCGGGTTCGACCGGCACGCGGTCCTCCGCGGGATCATCGGAGTTCAGCGCGCGGTTCAGCGATCGCAGGTAGTCGGCGGCAGACAGGGTCTTGTGCACCCGCGGGTCGGTTTCCAGCCAGTTCTGCAGCTCTGCCATCGCCGACAGCACTCGAGAGTCCTTGATCGCTCCGTCCCGCTGGCCCTCGAGCACCACATCGATGATCGAGGTTCCGGCAAGATGCCGCTCGAAGAAGTCCAGATCCTGCCGCGCCGGTGAGTCCGGATCGAGGAAGCGGTTGACATTGGTCTCGACCTTGAGGCTGGGGATGCCGGCCGCGGCGAGGATCGCCACGCCGAGTCCGGCCAGGGCCACGGCGCGAGGACGGGCAGCGGTGGCGCGGGCCACGCGTACCAGCAGCCTGGTCAGCGGCCCTTCTTCGAACAGCTGACGCAAGCGCTGGCCCGGCCGGGCGTACAGCAGCAGCGGCGGCACGACGAGGAAGGCCACCAGGAATGCGGCCAGCACGCCGAAGGCGGCGAAGAAGCCGAAGTCTCGCACCGGCCGCAGGTCGGCCACGCCGAGCGAGGCAAAGCCGATCATCGTGGTCAGCGAGGTCAGCAGGCAAGGGGGGCCGATCACGGTCACGGTGCGACGTACGGCCTCGCGACGGTCGTGCCCGGCGCCGGTCTCCTCGAGATGGTGGGTCAGCTGGTGAATCACCACGGACATCGCGATCACGGTCAGCAGGCTGGGTAACATCACCGAGACCAGGGTCACCGGCCGGCCCAGCAGGAAGAACAGGCCAAAGGTCCAGCACAGCGACAGGCCGATCACCATGTGCGGAATCAGCACGCCGCCGATCGAGCGGAAGATCCAGAACAGCACCGCGAACACGAGCAGCACGGTCACCAGCGGGAACAGCTTCAGATCGTGGTACACGTCATCGTACAGGTTCGTCGTGAACACGGACACGCCGGAGTAGTGAAGAGGCACGTCGGGACCGGCCGCACCGCGCACGGCCCGGCGGAAGGCCCGCACCAGCTCGACCCGCTCCCGCTCCTCGCCGGGCATCTCGTCGAGATAGGCCATCACCGCGGCGACCCGGCCGTCAGGCGAGATCAGATTGCGCACGTACAGCCGATCGCTCAGCACGCGACGCTTCAGCTCCTCCCGCTCGGCCGCGGTGCCCGGCACTGCGGGCAGCAGGCGGCCCACCCGCAGGGTATCGCCGGAGCCGGACACGCCGACCACGCTGGTGATCGAGACCACGTGACGGATCTCCACACCGCCCTCGGTCGACAGCGCCTGCACGGCCCGGGTCACCCGGTCGAGCTGCGTCAGCGCCTCGGGCGTGAAGCAGTCGGCCGAGCCCCCGCAGGGCACGGCCGCGACCAGCACCTCGGCCCCGCCGAAGCGTTCGAGCACGTCGAGGTAGTACTCGATGTCCGGATCTCCCTCGGGCAGCAGCGCACGGATCGAGTTGTCGATGCGCGCGTCCTTGAGAAACAGGCCCAGGCCGGCGCTGCCGACCAGGGCCAGCGCCACGGCGAGCGCCGGTCGGCGCACCACCCAGCCCGCATATCGCTCCCACAAGCTCAAGCAGGTTCCGCGAGATGTCAGGGCACCGGCACGTCGCCGTAATGGTCGGTCCGGGACAGCCAGTGGCCAGGGGTGTCCTTGTTCAGTATCACGTCGTCGCAGGTCGCGTTGTCGTCCAGGCGCATCATGCGGAAGTAGGTCCGCTCCCTGTCCTCATGGATCATCACCTCGGAGTGGTACAGCACCTCCGCGGGGTTGGCGCCGAGCATGTACTGCTCGCTGTGCGAGGTCTGCAGCCCGCCGATGTGGTTGAGGTCGTAGATCTTGCCGTGCTTGACGTCGCCCCAGCGCTGCGTGTTGTAGATCTCGGCCCGCAGCGTGCCGTCCATCAGCACGGTCATGCCGGGCTGGTTGTCCGCGTCCTGGTCCCAGACCGTGCTCCAGAACGCGGGATTCTCCTCCTCGTCCTGAAAGCGGGGCAGGTGGTCGACCCGCTCGTCGGCGAGAATCGCGCCGCGGACATCCAAGAGCGGATCCGAGTCGAACATCGTCCCGGGCGCCGAGCTGGAGACGAAGAAATCCTGATGCGAGATACGCAGCGAGGGCATGTACGTCGAAGGGAAGTTCATCCAGGCCAGGTCGGTGGGCGGGTCGAAGTTGATCAAATCGATGTCGCAGATCTTGGTGTCCATCCGCACCTTGTCGCCGTGCAGCCTGAGCCGGGCCAGCACGTAGTTGGCCGAGTCCGCCCCCTGGGATCCCACGATCGGCAGGCCGTGCGTGATCGTGGAGACCTGGAACAGCATGCCCCAGGTACCAACCAGCGGATCCCCCGGATGCGAGGTATCCCGCGCGCCATAGTCCACCTGCTCCGAGACCTCTTCACAGAAGCCGTCCTCGCCGCAGGCGTAGTTCCAGCCCTTGTACACGCAGGGTCCGTCGAGGTAGTCCTGCCGCCGATCCACGCGCACGCGCTTGAGCCGCTCGTCCTCCACACCCTCTCGATAGCAGCGGATCCGCTCGCCCTCCTCGACCCAGTCGCGCCACTCCGGCTGCAGGCACAGGCCAAAGGGCGTGCAGGTCAGGTCGTCGTCCGAGCCGATCGCCGCGAGGTAGTTTGCGCAGTCGTCGCCGCTGCGGCAGTACGGCGAGCAGTACCCGCCACGCACGCTGGAGTTGCAGAACAGCCCCGCGGCGCAGGAGTCGGTGCCGCCGAGGCGGTTACCCTCGGCGTCGTACTCCACGCTGCAGCGCTCGCGGCCGCCCTGCTCCACGCAGCGCTTGGTACCGGGGTCGCAGTACTGCCCGCCGGGGCAGTCGCGATGAGCCAGGCACCCGCGCGCCTCGGTCTCGGGCACGCAGCGACCGAGCACGTCGCAGATCAGGCCTTCGCCGATCAGGGTGCAGTCCCTGTCCACGCGGCAGTCGGTCCAGCAGGTTCCAGTCGTGCTCCCGCCCTCGGGAAGCAGGCAGTAGCGGCCCACGCCGCAGGTCGGGCTGCAGTACCCGTCGGCCTTGCATTCGATCTGGCCGGTGCAGCCCTGGTGCTCGAGAGCGCCCATGTCCACCGGATCGCCCACGATGGTCTCGCAGGCACCGAGCGCGGCCGTAACGAGCACGACGAGCAGAAGTCCGTATCCTCGTCTCATCGTTGCACCTCGGACTCCGCTGGCACCCCGAAGTGATAGGTCAGCGCCGCCGAGGCCGAGAACAGCCAGCCGCCCGCCCGGTACCCCGGAAACCCGGGGTTGTTGGTCTGCAGCCCGGCCGCCTCGGCCATTGCCTTGCCCGTGGTCAGGCCCTTGGCGCGGTCCGCGAACTCGTCCTTCACCTGCGCCGGATCCTTGTGCACCGTGATCTCGAGCATGTGCCAGAACTGCAGCCCGATATCGGCCGAGAAGCGGCTCTCGAGGATCGTGAACTCGAAGCGATGCCCCAGACTGGCCAGCAGCAGGTGGTTGTCCACGTAGCTCGTGCGGCCGACCTGGTCCGGCACCGGGCTCGGGAAGTAGCCGAAACCGGCGAGCAGCTCGAAGCCCTCGAGATACTCGTATCCGGCGCCGACCCGCACGGTGGCCGTGTCGTGGAACCTGAAGTCATCCCCGTAGCCGGATGACAGGGTCGGACAGACATCGCCCTCCTGGGGCGCGTAGCAGCGAGGCTCGTTGTCGTCGAGGAACAGGGCTGCATCCTCCGGGTGCTGCCGGTGCTGGTCGAAGTAGTTCTCCCAGTGGCTCCAGGTCACGGTCGCCTGAGCCCAGATCTTCTCGAACTGGACGCCCACGGCGGCGGAGACCTCTAACGGCTCGTAGTCGATGGCCAGGTTGTGCTGCTGCTTGATCTGGTTGAGGATCGTGGCCCGGTCGCTGGCCTCGTGGTAGTTCCACAACGTGAGCTTGGCGTCGGTTCCGACCTCCATGAATCTGCGATCGCGAAATGTCACCCCGAGGTGCAGCCACTCCAGGGGTCGGCCCTTGAGCCCGCCCACGAATCGCACCGAGGGCACGGCTTCGATCTCGCCGTTCACCAGCGCGTACTCCTGGACCGTGGCCTCGGGTACGTACATATCGATCACCAGATCGGCGGCCAGCGCGACCTCGGCGGCCACGCCGAAGCTGATCCACTCGAAGGGCGCATACGCGATCCCTCCGCCGCCGACCAGCATCTTCCCCCACTCGCCGAAGCGGGCGAAGTGCACCGTGTTGCCGAAGTACTGATCCCGTTCGTCCGGGTACGCGGTGTTCAGCGAGGCCAGCCCGGTGACCGGCATGTGGAACATCAGGCCGAGCTTGAAGCCCTCGAAACCCAGCGAGTGGGCCAAACCCAGGCCGATGAAGCCCGCTGCATCGTCGATCCGCTGATCGTGGCGGGGCACGCGGAGTTCCGAGGTGGGCAGCGGGCGGTCCAGGCCCTCGCCCTGGATGCCCACGTCCGAGTCGTAGTACGTGATCGGCACCTCGGTGGCCGTGGGCCGCGGCATCACGTCAGCGAACAGCGAGGATCTGTACAGGCCGGCCTGCACCGTGAACAGGTCCGGCAGGTCGGTGAGCAGCGCCGGATTGGAGAGCACCGCGCCGATGCCCCGGCCGATGGCGCCCTGGCTGTTGCCCGAGCCCCGGGACGAGGCGTCGAAGCCGAACAGTCGCAACGGCCCTGCCGCGGCGCCGCCCGCCCCGAGCTGTGCCAGGATCAATACCAGTATCGGGAACCATCGCGGGCTCGGCCGCACCTTGGATCCCCTCTGCATCATGTAGACCTCCGCGCCATGGCGAAGAACTTAACACAGTCGTCGAACCACTCCCGCTGATCGCGGACAAAGGCGGACCAGCGCGTGCCAATGGCCTGCCCCCGCGCCGCGTCGGCGTTGCCCTCGCCGAGCTTGGCGCTGATCGTCGCCAGGTCGGCCTGGCAGCGCACCGGCACGGCAGACCGCAGCGCCTCGGGCTGGGTCTCGATCAGCGCGATCGAGGCCAGTCCGCCGCAGCGCAGCAGCTCTTGAAAGCGCGCCTCACCGCCCACCGCGCGCACCATGATCTCGCGGATCGGCGTCAGCCGCACCGGCTCCAGCTTGCCGGTATGCTTGTTGGAGATGTTGTCCGAGCCGACATAGCCCACGCCCTCCTCGGTCAGCGCGACCTGGAAGATCCTGGCGTACAGGCTCTCGAGCTGGATCCCGCGGGCGGTGAGCCGGTAATGCGCCCGCAGACCCCAGGCGCCGAAATCGATGTGCTCGCAGAGCACCGGCTCGTAGCGCCTGCCAAAGTGCGCCTCGAAGCGCTGCACCGCATCGAGCAGCAGGCTCCGTGCCTGCTCGAGCTCCAGGCTGCGCTCGGCCGCGCGCCGGGCATCGAGCGGGGCGGTCTCTACGACATGCCGCCTCAGCGCCTCGCAGTCGTCATCTGCGCCGTAGCGCCGCTTCAGCTCTTCGAGGTCGATCCACAGGTACTGCTCGCGGTAGTACGGGTCCGCGGCGAACATCGAGAAGATCCACACCAGCTCCTCGATGCGCGCCTCGTCGGTCGGGTCGATGTCGAGCGGGATCGGGTGGGGGGCCGAGGTCTTGCCCGTGACCTTCGACAGATCCGGGATGTAGAACCCGCTGTCGGTCAGGCGCAGGCGGAAGCCGCCCACGCCGCTGCCGCCGGTGACCGGCTTGACGAAGAAGCGCCGCGTGCCCCACGGCTCGCTGAGCGCGGCGGCGCGGTCGAGGATCGCGGCGACCACGGCCTCGGTGCTCCGCTCCTCCGTCCGGATCGGCTCGTACTGCGCCACCAGCTCCGGGTGTCCAGCCTGCTCCAGCATGGAGTACGTGGCGCCCTTGTCGGAGAAGACCGATCCCGGAGCCGTCACCCGGCCCGGCAGCACCACCGCGCCCAGGCGCTCCAGCGCCTCGACCACCTCCAGGTTGTACGTCCGGGCGTCCACGGTCTCGCTGATCACCAGGCTTCCGGTCGGATCCCCGCGCACCGCGTCGAGCAGCTCCTCGCGAGTGTTGACGAGCACGCAGCGGGCGTCGATCCCGGCCGCGGCCAGGTGATCGCAGAGCACGCGATAGGACTCGGGCCCGGTGGGCAGCCGGTCGTTGGAGGCATCGATCAGCACGAAGATCTTCGGGAACCGGTCGGCGTCCGGCAGATCGATGCGGTATTGGGTCAGCGCTGGATCGAGCGCGGCGGCATCGTTGAAGGCCGCGATGCGCTGGGCGCAGTACTCGCCGGGCTCGCCGTCGAAGCCGCGGGCGTGGCGAAAGAAGGGCGCCTCCTCGGCCGGACCGGAATGACCGAGTCGGTACAGCTCGGCCCGGCGGCGCGCGAAGCTCTCTGCGTGGAATGACCTAGAGCTCATCCATCACTCCTGCATCAGGGGCCTGCTCTCGAACCGCTCGTTCACGGCGCGGACGAACTCTCGCGCAAAGTCGCCGAGCTCGATCCGATCGTGAGCGAGCAGGCTCCGCCTCGCCTGGGCCATGGCCAGCCGGGCGCCGTGATGCACCGGCAGGTCGGGCAGGGGCAGGTTGCCCAGCAGGCACCACTCGTCGTCCCTTGCCAGGGCGCAGCAGGTCTCTCCATCGCCCCGACGGCGCAGCGCTCCATCCTCCACGACGTGTATCCCGCTCTCAAGATCGTGCGTGAACAGGCGCGGCCCGGGTTCCCGGCTGTGCACGATCAGGTGAGCGCCGCGATAGGGGCGGCGGTACTCGTCGGCCAGCCGATCGATCGTGGACCGGGGCACGCGGTCGAGCCAGCCGAGGAACTGCAGCACATGCAGCCCGATCACCGGGATCTCGCCCCGCTCGGCCTGGAGCAGCGAGAGCATCTGCGAGGAGCCCTGGAATCGGGGGTTGATCTCCAGGGCCAGCACCTCGTCGCCGTCTACCAGGAAGTCCATGCCGAACAGGCCGCGGAAGCCGGCCTCACCCAGGACACGGCCGACCCGCTCCATCCGTTCGCAGGCCCGCGAGCGGGCCAGCTCCGAGAGGCCCTCGGCCGCGGAGAAATCATTGCCGCAGTACACTTCGGGCCGGCAGCTGCAGCCCTCGGCGCCGATGATCTGCAGCGAGGGGCAGACGGCCAGGCAGCGCAGCCGCCCGCCGACCTCCAGCACGGCGGCGTGCCCGTTGATCGAGGGCAGCGGGGCATGGACCGTGGCCTTGACCCGGGTCCAGTTCGGGAACTCGACGCGCAAGCGAGCCAGATCCCCTGCATCTCGGATCAGCCGGGTGGTCTCGCCCGAGCTGCCAAACGGTGACTGGATCACCACGGTGTCGCCGAGGCGCCGCCTGAGCCCGGGGTAGTCGAGATCGCCGAGGTCGGCCGCATGGCCCTCGATCGCGGGCAGGCCGAGATCTTCGAAGATCTCCATCTGCAGCAGCTTGTCGTCGAAGCGGTCCTTCAGCCGCAGCGGCGGCGCCAGCACGCGGTGTCGCGAGTCACTCTCGAGAACGGACAGCGAGCGATAGCACACGGTCAGCAGCGGCTGGCCGAGACCGCCGAGGTAGCGGTCGATCTCGTCCTGTTCCGGCCCATCCCACAGGCACTCCAGGTGATCGTTGCCCCAGTTATGACGATAGCCGAGGCTGCGCTCTGCAGAGAACAGCGGCCTGCTGCCCCAGCGAGCGTGGAAGTCAGCGCCGTAGTCACAGCAGAACACCGCGCTGACCGGCGCGAAGCCATTCACGGTCCACATGTCTATCGACCGCTGCCCGACCCAGGCCCAGGGAACATCCAGCCCGGCCAGGCTGTCCCGCAACGCCTCGAGGCCATCGATCCTCACGGGACCATCCAGCGTTCCGGATCGATCGCGCCCCGCGCTATCAATCCGGCGAGCACCTCGGTGTGGTGGAAGCCGATCTTGCCGCCGAACAGCAGGCGCCGGTCCTCGCCGGCATCGAGGTACTCACGCACGCGCCGGGGCCCTGACACGTAGTGATAGTCCTTGGTCAGCGCGCCGGGCCGCGAGGTGTCGCGCAGGCCGCGCTTGACCCGCGCCGCGTGGCGGAAGGCGTGGGCGTCGTCGAAGTAGCACTGCAGTGCCTCGAACACATCGGCGAACCCGTGGCTCAGTGCGAGATGTATCGCATAGCAACGCGCCGCGTAGTTCTTGGCCTGGAAGTCGTAGAGGTGGCCGGTGACATCCTCGTGGTACACGGCCAGGCCCTCCTCCAGCTCGCGATAGCCCGCGGCGCCGAGAGAAAACAACGCCCAGGGGCACTGCAGGCCGTTCTGGATGCGGAGGGCATGCACGTCCACCTCGTGCACGACCAGCCGGGCGATGTGCGGCTCCGAGTACCTGGCGTCGGGGTTCAGCTTGATCCGACCGGCCGCGGCCTCCACCGAGACCGTGGTGCCCATCTCCGCGTCGAACTCCACGCGCAGCGGAATACCCAGCTCGCCGAGTCGGGCCTGCAGCCGCCGGCCCAGCTCCTGGGCCGGGATGCAATACTCCAGCGGCGCCACGTCGGCCAGTCGCTCGAGCGTGGCGCGGGCGGTATTGATATCTGTCGCGTTCGGCGCGCGGTACAGCTCCACGGACATCGCGGTGAAGTCGTCACTGCCGAGCAGGCGGAACATCCGTTCGTACTTGCGCAGCTCCTCCAGCTTCTCCTCGTACAGCTCGAGCACCGGAGCGGGTGCGTCGAGATCCCGCAACCCGATGTCAAAGCTACCCACCTCGGGAGGGGCCCGGTACCGGAACCGCGGTTCTCGTCCGTGGCGGAGGAACTGCTGCCGTTCGAAGGCCAGATCGTTGACCGGGCTGATGCTGGGGCCGAGCTCGAGACGGACCAGCAGGTCGCGGAGTCTTCCGTCTATCGCGCGTGCGGCGCGTGCCGCCTGCGTGCTCAAAACATCCCCCTCGCGCCCCGAGAACACAGCTCAAAATACTCTTTGATTCTATGCCGATCCAGCGCGAAAGCGCCAGCGGGAACCGTATCGTCGCCACCGGTGTCTCAATGGGCGTGAACAGGAGGTGCCGCGATGACAAGGAAGCCGAGTAGCAGATCTCATGCTTTCAGTGAGGGCGCCCCGGAGCGCGGGCTGAACCTGATCCCGATGATGAACCTGATCTGCCTGCTGATTCCATTCCTGCTGCTGTCCGCAGCCTTCATCAAGGTGGCCGTGGTCGAGGTCAACCAGCCCACGACCGGCCCGAGCCCGAGCAGCGGAGACGAATCAACCGAGCCGCGTTTTACCCTGACCATAACGGACCAGGGGTACATGATCTTCGTCAACAGCAAGAAGCTCGAGGGGCGCTTCGCCGGCCCGACCCTGCCGCTGCTGCCATCGGGCGAGTACGACGACAACGGCCTGCGCTTCATGGCCCAGGAGATCAAGAACCAGGATCCGACGAAGTCCCAGATCATGCTCTCGGCCGAGCCGGACGTGCCGTACGAGGCGCTGATCGACGTGATGGACGCCGTGCGGGAGAACCTGGATCACGAGCCCTTGTTTCCCGAGGTGGTGATGGCGAACGTGCTCTAGCCCACTCGATCCTCGCTGGCCGATCCGCCATATTGTCATCCGCATCGAGTCTCTGCTAGCGTGGTGCTGGTATGACGCGCCACCCGACCATCGCATTCCCGCTGCTGGCCTGCCTCCTCCTTTGCACCTGCAGCCAGGACGAGTCTTACTGCCCGGACGGCTGGGTCATGCGGGACGGCCAGTGCTTCCCGGCTTCGGACGCGGACGCCGACGCCGATGCCGATGCCGACGCCGATGCCGATGCCGACGCCGACACCGACGCCGACGCCGACGCCGATGCCGATGCCGACGCCGATGCCGACGCCGACGCCGACGCCGATGCCGACGCCGACGCCGATGCCGATGCCGACGCCGACGCCGACGCCGACGCCGACGGTGAGCCAGCTCCCATCACCAGCTGTAATTTCGGGTACGAGGAGATGTTCGCGCCGCCGCCCGTGCCCGACCCGCGGCCGCCCGCTCCCGCAGTCCGCTACGCCCCGGCCATGCAGGGCGTGGACCACATCGCGCATGTCGAGCCTGCGCCGGCCGAGTACTACACCCGCGTCGCGCCCTGGGATCGCCCCGGAGAGCCGCGGGTCGAGATCGTGATGCCGGAGTACCAGGACAGCATGCCGCTGTTCGGGCGCGCCGGAGCCTGGCAAGAGGAGACCCGCTGCTACGAGACCGCGCTCGGCGCACAGGAGCTGACCGAGGCCGAGGCGTACGGCCTGTGGCGTCGAATCGCGGAGCTCACCACCGGTGTGCCCTTCGACGACCGGGCCGAGGCGCGCACCGTGGTCGGCCTGCGCGGCGCGTACCCCGGCACCTTCGCCTGGCACGGCAACGCGCCCGATCGCTTCAACGATACCCTGGTGCTGCTGTGGATCGACGGCTCCGGCGCCAGGCACGTGCGCGAGTTCCCGATCAACACCGACACCGGAGCGCATGACTTCGGGTACCACTCCTCATCGTCGATCCGGCCCGACCGCCGCTGGCGCTACGTCAACGGCTGGCACCGCGGGTACAACGCGCTGCACATCGACGAGGACAGCTACCGCGTGCGCGACGACAGCAACAAGAACGGCCACTGGGACTCCGACCGCAACGGCTGGCGGCCCCCTGACGGGGCCGCGGACCACGACCGCACCGGCGGCGGCCACAACATCCACATGGGCTCCAAGGATCCGCCCCTCGGAACGGCCGTCGTGGGTGTATGGTCGGCCGGCTGCCAGGTGATCCCGGGCATGGCCAACTGGACCGAGTTCATCGACCACGCCTGGACCGCCGAGGGTGACCGGGTCAACTACTTCCTGATCGACGCCCGCGACATCGCGCCCGAGGTATGGCATCCCTGCCTGCCGGACGGCACGCACGATTGTCCGCTGCGCATCTCGGACTTCCCCTTCGAGCACCAGGGCAACACCGCGACCGAGGGTGTCTCCGTGTTTGATCGGTACAACTGCTCGTCCGCGGACGAGTCCGGACCCGAGGTGGTGTACGTGCTGCACGTGGACCGCCCGGGCACGCTGTCCGTGTCCGTGACCTGCACCGAGCCCGTTGACATCGACATCCACCTGCTCGACGGCAACGACGAGAACGCCTGTCTCGAGCGCGCGCACATGGACTTCCAGTACGATCTGGCGCCCGGCCGGTACCGCATCGTGGCCGACACGTACGTCGAGGGCGGCCAGGAGCTCTCCGGCGAATACTGGCTCTACGTTGATTTTGAATAGGAAGTCGAAAGTTAAAAGTCGAAAGTCGAAAGTCGAAAGTCAGGGCTCGGCACCTACTTTCGACTTTAAACTCTGAACTTCATTCCCCCAAGCACTCCCCGCACCGCGGCGGCCACGCGATCCATCTCTGCCACGCCGAGGCCCGGGTGGTTGGGCAGGTACAGCACCTCTCCCGCGCCGGAGGGCGGCTCGGCGAACCACTCCATGTAGTCCATCCGCGTGTCCACGCCGTGCCGCAGCAGCAGCCGCGCCAGGGCCCGGGCGTTGCCCACTCGGACCGCCACCGCGTTGAAGGTGCAGGTCGCCGCCGGATCGATCCGCGGCAGGCCAACGCCCGGCACGCCGCGCAGGCTGTCGATCAGCCGCTGCCCGTTCCCCCGCCGCCGCGCGTTCCGCCGGTCGAGCTCGGCCAGGTCGAGCAGACCGAGCCGACCCTGCAGATCGGACAGCCGGACTGGCGGCCGCCCCGGATCGAATGGCGTACGCGCCTCGCGAAACCGGCTGTCAAGCCGCTCGCGATCGAGCTCGGACAATGCGAGCATCGCCGGGAAGACGGCGAGAGCAAAGCCGGGCCGGGTGGTCAGCGCCCACTCCAGCCAACCCTTCCGCAGTCGCGTCCGCACCGCGGCCGCCTCCGGATCACGCGCATCGACCAGCTGCGCCTGGATTCTCTGGAACAGCTCGTCGTCGTCGGTCGCCAGCAGACCGCCGCCAAAAGCCTGCAGGTTCTTGCCGCTGACCAGGCTGAAGGTCGCGGCCCGACCGAGGGTTCCCACCGGATGGCCCCGAAGCGCCGCACCGGTGGACTGCGAGGGATCCTCCACCAGCACCGCCCCCTCTGCCCGGCAGAGCTCGGCGACCGCCTCGCCAGCGGCCGGCTGGCCAAAGGGGTGGATCAGCACCAGCGCGGCTGCACCCCGGAGCGTCGGCGCCAGCCGCTCCGGGTCGATCGCATGAGTCGCCGGGTCCACCGCGGCGAAGACCGGGGCCAGCCCGAGCGCCCGAACGACCAGCGGCAGGGTGAAGAAGCAGTACTCCGGCAGCACCACGCGCGCGCCCGGCGCGAGCTTCAGGGCACGCAGCGCCAGGGCCAGCGCCAGCCGGGCCGAGTCGAGGGCCAGGACATGGCGCACACCGAGATACTCTGCAAAGGCCGCCTCGAAGGCCGCGCGCCCGCCCCCCTCCACCCGGGCCCGGCCCGCAACCGCGGAGAGCAGCAGCCCGAGCTGTTCCGTCGTGAGGTTGATGTTATGGCGCGCGATGGGTCGTGGCACGGTCAGCGTTCCCGTCCGCCGCCGCGGCGCAGCGGCACGACCTGCCCCGCCGACCCCGCCCTGGCGACGGTCGGCCGCGACGCGGGCGCGACGGCCGCTCTACGCCCCGACGGCAGCACCAGGTAGCTCAGGGTGTGCAGCAGCAGCCTCCATTCGTCCGGGTCGGCCAGGCGGTACACCGCCCGCCGCGCCAGGTAGTTCAGCAGCACGCCCGGCGAGCTGTAGTACCGCCGATAGAACCGCCGCTGTTCGCGCTCCAGCCGTGCCTCGTCCACCGGGCCGAGCCGCAGGGGCTTGAGATCGTAGTGCAGCAGGCCGCCCGGATCGATCACCCGCGAGCCGTAGCGCCGGAAGCTCTCGCTCCCGGGGTACGGCGTGTGGAAACTGACCTGGATCATGTCCGCCCGGATCCAGCGAGCGAATCGGAAGGTCTCGGCCATCTCCTCCAGCGTCTCGGTCGGGTTGCCCAGCATGTAGCAGGCGGTGAGCGACAGTCCGGCTTCCCGGACGTCGCACACCGCGCGCTCGATCCGTTCCCGGGTCAGGTCCTTCTGCAGCAGTGCCAGGACGCGGTCCACGCCGGATTCGATGCCGATCTTGACCGCACAGCAGCCGGCCGCGCGCATGGCTCGCAGCAGCTCGCGATCCACGCAATCCGCCCGCGTCTGCACCGCCCACTTCACGCTGCTGCCGCGTCGGCGGATCGACTCGCACAACCCGAGCACTCGCTCGCGGTCGAAGGTGAACAGGTCGTCGGCAAAGTAGACCGCGGTCACTCCGTGATCGCGCTGCAGGCGCGCGATGTCGTCGACCACCCGCTCCGGTGACTGCCCGCGAACGGTCGAGCCGCGACTCGTGCGCAGCGTGGGCGAGCAGAAGATGCAGCGATACGGGCAGCCGCGACTGCTCATCAGAAAGCCCCAGCGCTGGCGCCGCATGCTCGGCACGTGCACCGAGCGCATCGCGTAGCGCCCGAGGTCGAGACTCGACGGATCGACCGCGGGCAGGGCATCCGGGTCGTGCACCTCGCCCGCGGGGCCGAGCCTGCGCACGCCGGTGTCAGCCGGGCCTGGCAGCGCGACTCCGGTATCAGGGGCCAGGCCGCCGCGATCGAGCAGGGCCGGCAGCACGGTCTCGTACTCGCCTAGCAGGCAGCCGTCGAAGGGACCTCCCTCGTACAGCAGATCTTCGGGCTGCTCGGTGGCGTGCTGTCCCACGCCCCAGACACGCAACCGGGGCCAGCGCCTACGAAGCCGCACCGCCATCTCGCGGGCCACCGCCACCGTGGGGGTGGTGGTGTCCACCAGCAGCAGGTCCGGCTCCAGCGCCTCGACGCTGCGGACGGTCTGCGCCACATCCAGCGGCGTGGCGTGCAAGTCCACAACCCGGGTGCGGAAGCCGGATCCGCGGCATAGGGCCTCGCCGTTCAGCATCGCCACCGGCCAGATCACGTCGTGTGGGTGGGCGTTGCGCACTCCCATCCACGGCGCGAGCCGAAGGAAGGCAACCCGACCGCGGTCTCCGGGGCTCACTGCGCCGCAGCTCCGGAGAAGATCTCGCAGCCCTCGATCGGCCGGGCCGGACCGTCCTCGCAGTGAAATGCGCGATGCACCCCGTCGCTTCCCACCGGTACCTCGGCGAGCACCCGACAGCGGCGGGCCAGCCAGCGATCCACGGCCGGCGACGACCTGCCGTCGCCGGAGCAGTAACGCAGCAGATCGAAACACCCGACACGCTGCAGCGCTCGCTCCATGTCTGCTTCCCCACGCGTCCGTGACACCCCGACCACCAGCCTCTCGCCCCGCCGCAGCGCCGGTGCGCTCGTGACGCCGGGACAGCCATTGTTCCAGGTTCCGCGCCTTCCGGTCAACTCGAAGGCCACCGGATCGATATTCCAGGCCGGGTGTATCAGGGTCACGGCGGCGCGGTTCTCGCCCTCGATCGCAGCGAGCAGCGGATCGCTGCCGGTCGCCGAGGCATGGCGGATCAGCGCAACCACTCCGCCCAGCAGCACCACGCCGACGCCCAGGCCGACCAGCAGACGCCGCCGCCACGACCACAGCGAAAGGTCGGGCTCGAGCCGGCCGGCCAGCCACAGCAGGCCAAAGGGAAGCAGCGGGTAGAAGTACCGCGACCAGACCGGCGTGAGCAGGCCGATCAGCAACGGGCCGGTGAGCCCGGCCAGCACGAGCCACGGCAGAGCCCCGTCTCCGTGGCTGCGAGATCGCGCCGGAGCACCCGGCAGCGCCAGCAGCATCAACCCGAGGCCGATGACCGTCGTCCGCACCAGCGCCTGCGCCACCAGGTGGGCCAGCCAGCTCCGGGTCGGATCCCGCGTCGACACCGCGTCCGCTCCGTACACCAGCACCGGCACAGCCATCACGGCCAGTGCCAGCGCGGCCGGCGCCAGCCCCAGCGCCAGACCGCGGATACGGTCACGCCGCCGCAGCGCGACCCAACCCAGATGAGCGAGCAGGATCAGCGGTGTCAGGTAGTGGGTCAGGACCGCCAGGGTGGACCACAGCGCGAACCCGGCCCAGCTCCGCGTCCGCCCCGAGAGCGCGGAGCAGAAGCTCTCGTGCGTGGCGAGCAGCAGGCACAGCCACAGCGTGTACGCCTTCTGCTCGAGCGAGTAGTCGAGCTGCAGCACGTCCAGCGAGAGAACAACGGTGAGTCCGAGCGCCAGACCGAAACCGCCGCGTCGCCGCGCCGCACGAAAGAACAGCCATAGCGCGAGCGCGCCGAACAGTGCCGCGGGAAGGCGGAGCTGCCACAGCTGCTCGGGCTCGCCGACCGTGAGGTGAATCAGGAAGCGAAACAGCGGCGGATTGGCGCGTGACTCTGCGGCGAGAAACCAGCTGCCCCAGAAATCGATCTCGAGATTGCTCGCCTCGTCGCCGCTGATCGGCGCCCGCTCGAGCAGCGCCAGCCGCAGCGCCAGCGCGGCCAGCACCGCGACACCCGCCAGCAGGTCCCGGCTGTCGAGCCCGGCGCGCGGCGGACCGTCGGCGTCCCGGCGATGAACGAGCCAGTTGGCGCAGACGCCGAGAAAAAGCACCAGGAGCAGGTACAGCCCGGCCCAGGGCGTCCAGCGCGACGGGTCCAGGCCCGGCGCCAGCGCCGGGTCCGCGCACACCGCGACCGCCGGCGACAGGATGCCGGCCGCCGCGACGGTCAGCGGCGCGAGCCAGGCCCGTTTTCCGCAATCTCCCTGCATCATGCTCCGTTCGAGTCTAGGCCAGTCCTGCATGTGGTTCAAGGTGGCTCGCGCTTGTGATTCGAGCCGCCGCCAACTACACTCGAGCCGTGAACAGCCGTTTCTCGGTCGCGATGTGGGAGTTCTCCTGGCTGGTACGCCGCTTTGGCGACGAGGACGAATACCGTGACTGGGACCGGGTGCTCGACGAACTGTGCGAGCGCGGGTACGACTGCATCCGCATCGACGCCTTCCCGCACCTGGTCGCCGAGGGCGCGGACGGCTCGCGCAACGAGATCTTCCGCATCCTTCCGCAGAATCCGCGCTTCCCCTGGGGCAACCACCAGCTGGTCGAGGTGGAGCCGCGCCGCAGCCTGCTCGCGTTCATGACCAAGGCGCGCGAGCGCGGGCTCACGCTCGGCCTGTCCACCTGGTTCTGCGACGACAAGCTGCACCGCCGCGCCGGCATCCGCACGCCCGAGGACTACGCCCGCATCTGGGGCGAGACCCTGGCCCTGCTCGAGGCCGAGGGCCTGCTCGACTGCGTGGCCTGGGTCGATCTGTGCAACGAGTTCCCGCTCGGCCTCTGGGCATACGGCGCGTACCGCGAGATCTTCGGCACCCATCCGCTCAACGTGCCGCGGATGATGCGCCCGTGGTCGCGCCGCGCCCGGGCAGCGGTGCAGCGCTACTACGACCTCGCGATCCCTCCATTGAAGGCCCGCTGGCCCGACCTGCGCTTCACCTTCTCGGTGCAGCACATCGGCGGCCGCGAGGTGCGCGGGCTCGACACCGCCGCCTGGGATCTTGTCGAGCCGCACGTGTGGCTCTCCGAGGGCGGCGCGTTCCAGGTGCTGTCCAATCAGCTCGGCGCCCTGCTCTGCCTGCCCGGCGCGATCCCGGTGCAGGCCCGTGTGGCCGCGCCGCTGTATCGCGCGCGCCGCAAGGCCTGGCTTTGCGAGCTCGGCAGACGCATGGACCTCTGGGCCGACTGGGCCCAGGACCAGGGCAACCTGCCCCTGGTCACCAGCGAGGGCTGGGGCCCGATCAACTACGACGACGTGACCCCGGGCGGCCACGAGTGGGGCTGGGTCAAGGACGTCTGCGGCGAGGCGGTGGGCATGGCGATCGACCGCGGCTGGCTGGGCACCTGCACCAGCAACTTTGCCCAGCCCCAGTTCCAGGGCATGTGGCGCGACGTGGCGTGGCACCGGGAGCTGACGGACCTGATCCGCGGCTAGCCCAGGGCCTTGAGGTACCCGGCCAGCACCTGATCGCCCAGCGCGACCAGCGAGCGCAGCTCCTCGGGCGCCTCGATCCAGTTCATCTTCTCGATCTGCAGCGCGCCCTGCTTCTGCGTCTCCAGCACGGTGTGCTTGCTCTGGCCCAGGTCCTTGAGCTGCAGCATCGCCTCGCGCAGGGCAGCGTCGCCCAGCACCATCTGCGCCCGCAGCTCGTCGCTGGCCTTGACGATGAAGACACCGTCGAAGCGCGGGTCGCCGGACTGCACGTCCTGCCCGCCGAGCTTCTTGCCCAGCTTCTGCAGCACTCCCTCCAGGTACACCTTGAACTTGAACGGGGGCGGAGCAGCGAGGGTATAGAGCAGCCGCGTGTAGTACTGCGGATGCTGTCCGCCGGAGGAGTAGTAGATCAGCGCCGCGGGCAGGCCCTGGCTCTCCCAGCTCAGCAGCGGCTCGGCCCAGCGGCCGGGCAGCTTGACCTCACCGTTGATCTGCGAGGCGACCAGCTCCAGCGCCTGGCGCCGGCGCTCGCGTGATCGGGCCGAGAACTTGATCGCCGCGACGACGATCACCACCACCAGCGCCGCGCCGCCGCCAACGAAGACTGCTATCACCGTGCCTTCATCCATGTCGCTCTAGACCTCGATCAGCCCGTGCCGGATGCCCTCGGTGACCGCCTCCACCCGGTTGGTCACGTCGAACTTGGCGTAGATGTGCTCCAGGTGGGTCCGCACCGTGGCGCGGCTCACGCCGAGCACGCCGGCCGCTTCCTTGTTGGACAGCCCCTTGGCGATCAGCTCCAGCACGTCCCGCTCGCGGGGCGTGAGGGACGGGATCGGCTCCCGCTGCTGCTCGACCTCGGCCTCCCCGGCCGCGCGGCGGAAGTGCCGCAGCAGGCTGCGCGCCAGGTTGGGCTGGATCACGCTGCCCCCGCCGTACACCTCGACGATGCCCTCGACGATCTTCTCGGTGGGAGCGCCCTTGAGCAGGTACCCGCTGGCACCTGCGCTCACCGCCTCGAGCACCTTGTCCTCGTCGTCGAACACGGTGAAGATCAGCACCTCCAGGCCGGGCAGCAGCTCGCGGGCCCGACGGGTCACCTCGATGCCGCCGATGCCGGGCAGCCCGAGGTCGAGCAGCAGCACCTCGGGCTCGGCGCCGGGGATCTGCTCCAGCGCCTGCTCCCCGGCCATGGCGCTCCCCACGACCTCGAGCTCCGGGCGTCGCCCGAGCATCCGCAGGAGCTGCTTGAGCACCCGGGGCTCGTCCTCCACCACGAACACGCGAATCCTGTCTGTCACGCCTGCCCCTCCTCCGCTCCCGCCACCTCGGCCGGCACGGCCAGACACACCTCGGCTCCCTCGCCCGGACGGCTCTCGACGGCGAGCTCGCCGCCGACCCGTCGTGCTCGTTCCTTCATGTGCAGGATGCCGAAATGTCCGCTGCGCCCTTGCCCCGGGTCGAAGCCCTGCCCGTCGTCCCTGGCGCTCAGCTCCACGCGATCGTCGTGAAACACCACCCGCACCTCGACCCGCGTCGCCCGGGCGTGCTTCTGCACGTTGTGCAGCGTCTCCTGCAGCACGCGGAACACGGCAAGCTGACACTCGGGGTGCACCCGCCGCTCGCGCCCCACGGACTCGAAGTTCACCTCGAGCCCGGCGCGCTCGTGGAACGAGGCGCAGAGATCCTCGAGCGCCGGGGCCAGCGCCAGACCCGCGCGCATCATCGACACCGAGCGCCGCAGCTCGTCGATGCTCTCCTCCACCGTGTTCTTCAGCTCGCCGATCTCGTTGAGCAGCACCGGGTCCCCGGTCTGCTCGGCGAGGTAGTCGGCCTGCAGCACCACCGAGCCCAGGTTGGCGCCCAGCCCGTCGTGGATCTCGCGGGCGATGCGGTTACGCTCCTCGATCACGGCCAGCTCGCCGAGCTCCTTCTGCAGCCCGACGATCTCCGAGGTCTGGGACTCCTCGCGCTCGTTGAGGTACACGATCACATAGACCAGGATGAAGTTGAGCACGGTGTAGTAGATCAGCAGGAAGATGTCGGCCAGCGGCATCTGCTCGGCGCCGAGGATCTGCTGGATCCGGGCCACCACGGGCAGGGTCAGCAGCGGAGGCAGGATCGCCAGCGGTTTGGGGAACATCAACGCGAACAGCACGGTGAACACGACCTGGGTCGGCATCAGCGGGCTGTGCAGGCCGCCCGAGGCCGTGGTCAGGTAGACCAGGGTCAGCAGGTCGAGGCACAGCGTGAGGAAGGTCAGCGGCCGCGCATAGCGCTTGCCGATGGCGACGAAGCTGGCCGAGGCGTAGAGCAGCATCACGCCGTACCAGACAAAGGCGAAGGCCCCGTCCACCGAGAGCGCCTCGGCCCAGGGCCGCACGGCCAGCACGCCGAGACCGATGGCGAGGAAGGCCAGCCGGGCGTAGAACAGCGCCCGCGCGCGGGTGGTGAAACGGTAATCCCGTCCGCGGACCAGATCCCGGTCCAGCGCTCGCGGCGAGCCGAATAGACGCTCCACGCGCTCGCGGATCCTGTCGCTCACCGATTCCGAGGCCGGCGCGGCCATGGCCCCTCGCTTTCCGCAGCTCCCTTGGATCCCAGCTTACCGCAGGTCCGCGGATCATGGAAACGGCGATGACGCGCCCCTGTCTAGACGCCGGCCCTGGCCTGCGCTACCATGCCGTGGCCATGGGCGATGAACTCACAGACCACGAGCGCGCACGCTACGACCGCCAGCTCAAGCTGCCCGAGCTGGGCGAGGAAGGCCAGGCCCGGCTGGCCGCGGCCCGGGTGCTGGTGGTCGGCGCCGGCGGGCTGGGCTCGCCCGCGCTCTACTACCTGGTGGGCGCGGGCGTGGGACACGTGACCCTGATCGATCACGACCGAGTCGACGTCTCCAACCTGCACCGACAGATCCTGCACGGAAGCTCCGACGTCGGGCGTCCCAAGCACGAGAGCGCGGCCGAGACACTGGCCGACCTCAACCCCGAGGTGGTGCTGGAGACGCTCGGTGAGCGGCTGACCCCGGACAATGCGGTCGCGCTGGCCAAGCAGCACGACCTGCTGATCGAGGCCACGGACGGATTCGACAACAAGTTCCTCTGCAACGACGCGGCCGTGATCGCCGGCAAGCCGCTGGTCACGGCCGGAGTGTTGCGCTGGGAGGGCCAGATCCTCACCGTGACGCCGCGCCAGAGCGCCTGCTATCGCTGCCTGTTCGTGGAGCCGCCGCGGCCCGAGTCGGTCGCGTCCCCGGCCGAGGCCGGGCTGATCGGCACCGCCCCGGCCGTGCTCGGCGCGCTGCAGGCGACCGAGGCGCTGAAGCTCCTGCTCGGTGCGGGCCAGCTGCTCCACGATCGCCTGCTGGTGGTCGACCTGCTCGGCATGGAGTTCCGTGAGGTCGAGGTGCGCCGCGATCCGAGCTGCGCGGTGTGCGGGGACTCGCCGACCATCACCGGGCTGACCCCTTCGCTGTACCGCAGAGACGCCTAGCACGATGGCCGACCGTGTTCGTGCATTTGTTCTGTTCTCCGGCGGCCTGGACTCGATCCTGGCCGCGCGACACCTGGTAGAGCTGGGCGTCGAGGTGATCCCGCTGCACTTCCAGCTTCCCTTCTTCGGCGATCCCGGCAGCGACGAGCCCTATCTGCACCCCGAGTCCGAGCCGGCTCGTCGCGCCGCACAGATCGGACTGACCCTGCTGGTGCAGCCCCTGGGGCCTGATTTCATCGACATCGTCAGGAACCCGAGGTACGGACGCGGCAAGGGCCTCAACCCCTGCGTGGACTGCAAGACGTACATGCTCACCCGGACCAAGGCGCTGATGGCCGAGCACGACGCGAGCTTCGTGGCCACCGGCGAGGTGCTGGGCCAGCGTCCGATGAGCCAGCGCCGGGATACCCTGCGCATCATCGAACGCGATTCGGGCCTCGATGGATACCTGGTGCGCCCGCTGACCGCGAGGAAGCTCAAGCCCACAATCCCGGAGGAGCGCGGCTGGATCGATCGGGAGCGGCTGCTCGCCTTCTCGGGCCGCTCGCGCAAGCCCCAGCTGGAACTGGCGCGACAGTACGGCGTCGAGGATCCTCCCGGCTCGGCCGGCGGCTGCCTGCTCACGGACCGGAGTTTTGCCCGGCGGCTGTCGTTGCGTTTCGAACGTGGGGATTCGGTGTCCCGCGCGGAGCTGCACCTGCTCAAGTTCGGCCGCCACTTCCGCGCGCCGGACCACAGCTTCGTGATCGTCTCCCGCAACGCCTCCGAGAACGAGTCTCTCGACCGGCTGGCCCGCCTGCTGAACCTGCCCCTGCTGGCTCCGGCCGGCTGGCCCGGGCCCCTGTCCGTGCTCGAGGGCGAGCCCTCCGCGGCGGCGCTGGCCCTGGCGGGCCGGGCCGTTGCGCGCTACGGCAAGCCGCCCGAGGCGCCCGTGCCGCTGCGTCTGGAGGCGCCCGCCGGCGCCGAGCCGCGCCCGGTCGACACCGATCGGCCGGCCACCGACGAGGAGCTGGAGGTGGCGAGGATATGATGCGCCGCAACGGTCCGCTCCTGCTCGTGCTCTTCGCGCTCGCCGCCCTACTGCTCGTGGCGCACGCCGGGGAGCCCGGGGCGCGGGCCCGGGACCTGCACGCCCGGGCCCTCGTTTTCGACGCCCACTGCGACACCGCGATGCGGATCCTCGACGACCGCGTGGATCTCGGCGAACGCGGCGAGCAGGGCCACATCGACATCCCGCGCCTGCGCGAGGGCGGCGTCGACGCCCAGGTGTTCGCGCTGTGGCCCCCGCCGAGCAGCTGGCCGGACAGGGCCGCGCACCGGACCCTGGAGATGGCCGACGCGGTGCTGACCCAGATCGCGAGGCACCCCGACCACCTCGGCCTCGCGCTCACCGTGGCCGACGCCGAACGCATCACCCGCGAGGGCAGGATCGCGGTGTTCCTCGGCATCGAAGGCGGCCACGCGATCGAGGACAGCCTCGCCCTGCTGCGCGGCTTCCACCGCCTGGGCGTAAGGCTGATGACCCTGACCTGGATGAACAACACCAACTGGGCCGATGGCTCCGGCGACGAGCCCGAACACCACGGCCTGACCGATCTCGGACGCGAGGTCGTGCGCGAGATGAACCGCCTGGGCATGGTGATCGACGTGTCACACGTGTCGGACGAGACCTTCTACCACGTGCTCGAGACCACGAGCAGACCGGTGGTGGCCTCGCACTCCTGCGCCCGCGCGATCTGCGATCATCACCGCAACCTATCCGACGAGATGCTGCTCGCGCTGAAGCGAAACGGCGGGGTGATCGGCATCAACTACTTCACCGGGTTCCTCGACAAGCCCACGATCGACCGCATGGAGCAGATCTGGGACGGCGACGACCCGGTGCTCACCGCGCTGCGCGAGCGGTACAAGAAAGACCGCAGCAACCCCGAGTACCGCCGCCAGCGGCGAGCCCGCTTCAAGGAGCTGATGCGCGACGTGCCGCCGGTGACCCTCGACACCCTGATCGATCACATCGATCACGTGGTGAAGATCGCGGGCGTGGCCCACGTGGGCCTCGGCTCGGACTTCGACGGCATCTCCTCGCTGCCCGTGGGCCTGCGCCACACCGGCGACCTGCCGCGCATCACCGAGAAGCTGGTCGCCCGCGGATACTCCGATCAGGACATCGAGAAGATCCTCGGCGGCAACCTGCTGCGCGTGTTCCGCGCCGCGATCGGAAAATGATGCGCCTCCAGAAGGGCTGGCTCCCGCTGATCGCCCTCGCGCTCTGCGCGTGCCAGGGCGTGGACCCGTACCCGGGCCCGGGCGGCGGAGGCGGGGACGGCGAGCCGCCCGGCAGGTCGCGCTTCACGCTCACGGGCTCGTTCTGCGCCACATCGGACAACACCGGTCCGCGCACCGGCCTCGATCTCCTGGTCAGCAACCTCAACGCCCGGGTACTCGGCCAGGAAACCGTGCCGGATAGCGACGCCGACGGGCTCTCGGATCGGGAAGCCGATACCGACCCCACAATGGCGGATACGGACGGCGACGGCCTCAACGACCGCGTGGAGAAATACCTCGGCGCGCTCGGCCTCGACCCGCTGCGCCCCGACGAGCCAGGGGCCTGCCGTCTCATGCCCTCGGTCATTCCGGACTCGGACCAGGACGGCTTGAACGACTGCGAGGAGACACTGCTCGGCAGTGACGACCGGAGCTACGACACGGACGGAGACGGGTACCCGGACGGCATCGAGTTCAACGGCGGCACGAGCTACCTGTACGACGACCGCTCCGGCGACCTGGACAACGACGGCATCAGCAACGGCGACGAGATCCTGCTCCATCTCGACCCGCTGTTTGCCGACGACACGAACAGCAGGACGCACCTTGGCTACCGCTACAGGCTTGCCGACAACGGGAATCCGATCCGCGGGATGCCGTGTTACGACTTCGAGGTGACCAACATCAGCCTGCTCGACACCCTGGAAACCAAGCCCGGCGCCGGCAAGGGCTGGAACCTGATCGTGGCCATCATCGCCGAGTGGCCCGTCGATGCTCAGGGGTCCGGCCCCCGGCACCGGATCGCCGCCGTGCAGATCGGCCTCGTCAGCGGCCGACCCGAGCCGAGCGTCGTGGAGCTGCAGCACAGCAACTTCCTGCTCGTGGAATGATCGCGGGATCAGCCGCCCAGCACGGCCTTGAGCTGGGCGATGGCATAGTCCAGATCGCCGTCGTCCATGTCCTTGTGCACGACGAGCCGCCACTCGCCGCCCAGCGCGGGATAGACCAGCACCTCGCGCTCGCGCAGGGCGTCGACGATCTCGCTGTCCGGGCGCTCGGTGCGCAGCGTGAACCACACCATGTCGATGTCGAGCCGCTCGGCGAAGACCGACAGTCCGGGCACATCCCGCAGCGCGTCGGCCATCTTCTGCGTGCGGGCGTGATCCTCGGCCAGGCGCTCGATGTTGTGCTCCAGCGCGTACAGACCGGCCGCGGCCAGGTACCCCGCCTGGCGCATGCCGCCGCCGAGCATCTTCCTCTTCTTTCTCGCGCGTCGGATCCAGTCCTGCTCGCCGACGAGCACCGAGCCCACGGGCGCGCCGAGGCCCTTGGACAGGCAGAACATCACCGAGTCGGCCACGTCCGCGATGGCCCGGGGCTCGCAGCCAAGCACCAGCGCGGCGTTGAAGATCCGCGCGCCGTCGAGGTGCACGGGCAGACCGTGCTTGCGCGCCACCGCGCTTGCGGCCCGCAGCGACGCGAGCGGCTGCACCGCGCCCGTGCCGTGAGCGCACTCCAGGCAAAGCAGCCCGGTCTCGGGGTGGTGCAGGTCCTCGACACGGATCTCGGCCTCGATCGCGGCCGGGTCGAGCACGCCGTGCTGCGCGTCGACGCAGACCAGGGTCACGCTCGAGAGCACGGCGGCGGCGCCCACCTCGTGCTCCAGGATATGGCATGGCTTGCCAACGATCACCTCGTCGCCGGGCCGGGTGTGGGTCATCAGCGCCACCTGGTTGCCCATCGTGCCGCTGGCCACGAACAGACCGCTCTCCTTGCCCAGCATCTTTGCTGAGCGCGCCTCCAGCGCCTTCACCGTTGGATCGTCCTCGAACACGTCGTCGCCGACCTCGGCGGAGATCATCGCCTGCAGCATGCCCTTATCGGGACGGGTCACGGTGTCGCTTCGCAGATCGACGGGACGGCGGATCATTCGACCCCCCCTAGCGGATCTTGAGGGTGGCGATGGACAGGGCGGCCAGGATCGCACTCACGATCCAGAACCGCACCACCACCTTGGTCTCGGCCAGGCCGCGGTGGGCAAAGGTGTGGTGGATCGGCGCGCGGGCGAAGATCCGCCGCCGTAGCAGGCCCAGGCCGAGCCATTCCTGGATCGCGGTGGAGAGGATCTCGGCGGCGAAGATCCCGCCGGCGATGATGAACAGCACCTCCTGCTTGAGCAGTACCGCCGAGGTCCCCATTGCCCCGCCGAGGAACAGCGAGCCGGTGTCGCCCATGAACACCTCGGCCGGATGGGCGTTGAACCAGAGGAAGCCCAGCGCCGCGCCGCCGAGGGCGGAGCAGAACACGGCCACCTCCCCGGCGCCCGGGATATAGGGATAGAACAGGTACTCGGTCAGCTTGACGTTGCCCAGCACGTAACCGAACACGCCCAGCACCACCAGCACGAAGAAGCTGGGCACGATCGCCAGGCCGTCCATGCCATCGGCGAAGTTCACGGCGTTGGCCGAGTACACGATCATCACCACGATCAGAGCCACATAGATCCAGCCCAGATCGAGCAGGGCGTGCTTGTAGAAGGGCACGTGCAGCTCGCTCGCCAGCTCCGCGGGCAGCGGCGTGGTGTGCTCGTGCACGACGATCAGACCCAGGGCCAGGCCGAAGAGGATCTGCCCGAAATACTTGGCCGGCCGGGAGAGTCCCTTGTCCGAGTCCTTGAGGCGGACCTTGAGCAGATCGTCCAGCGCGCCCATGGCTGCAAACCACAGCGAGGCCGCGAACAGGGCCAGCACGAAGGCGTTGCGCAAATCGCACCACAGGGCCGCGCTGCCCAGTCCCGCGATCAGCAGCAGCACGCCGCCCATCACGGGGGTTCCGGCCTTGGAGGCGGTGTTGATGTCGCCGTAGCTCCGCTCGGCCGAGCGGTATCCCCGGCGGTAGAGCGCGTTGATCAGCGGCCGGCCCACGAGCAGGGTGATCAGGAAGGCGGAGATCACGGCGAACACTGAGCGGGCGGTGAGGTACTTGAACAGCGCGGGCCCGCCTGCATCCTGGATCACCTCTGAAAGCCAGTAGAACACGCCCTACTCCCCCTCTTTCCCGTTCACCACGTGTCGCAGGTGGTTGTACGCCTCCTTGAGCGGGTACTCGGTGATGTACCCGGTGCTGGTGATCAGCACGCGGCCCATCTCTTCCTCGGCCCGATTCGGAGGGAGCACGCCGCGCTCGACCAGGCGGGAGATCGCGTCGAACACCGCGGAGCGCACCTTCCACACCCTGTCGAAGTACAGCCGCCTTAGGGCCGCGACCACGACCTCGCCGTCCCCGCCGATCTCGCCCAGCGCCCGCGCCGCGGCCGCGCGCGGCTCGAAGCTCCGGTCGGCCAGCCGGGTCGTCATCGGCTCGCACAGCGCGGCCAGCGGTCCGGGCTCGCCCGTGGAACGCCCCAGCGCTGCTGCGGCCTCGGCCGCGGCCGCACGGGCCTCGAAGTACGGGTCCGAGAGTCCGGCCTGCAGTGTCTCGACCACGGTCTCGGATACGCAGCCCAGGCCGCCGAGGCCAACCAGGGCGTCCCGCCTGACGATCGGCGTCTCGCCGAGCTTGCCGTCCGCGCGCCTGGCCGCGGCGAACCGGATCAGCACTGGCAGGCGCTCCGCGTACCCGGCCAGGCCTACCATGCGGCAGCCCCGAGCCCGCTCCACGTAGTCGGCTGCGGCGAGGAACCCGTCGATCTTGTAGTTCACCAGGCGCTGCTCGCCCGCGCCGAGCGGCTTCTCGCTGCCCGCCGCCAGACGCCGCAGCAGCTGATCCAGGGCGTTCGAGCTCAAGCCCAGCACCCGGTCGACCGGCCGGCGCTCGGGCGAGGGCAGCTCCGGCACCGGGCCCTTCCCGGCGAGATGCTCGATCAGCCGCCGGATGCGCACCAGGGTCTCGGGATCGTACACCTGGCGGGCCGCCTCGGCCATCCGCGTCAGCTCCTCGCCCGCGCCGAGCAGGCCGCTCGCCATCTCGGCCAGCGCCTCGCCCGAGACCGACTCCACCGCCCCCTCGGCGGACAGGTCCACGCCCTCGTACAGCACCCTGGCCGCGCCGTGGCGCTCCAGCACCCGCGCGTTGGCCACCTGGTGATCACCCGGCAGGTTGGCCTTGGGGATCACCACCGCGGGCAATCCCTGGGCGCAGACCTCGGTCAGCGTGCCGGCGCCGGCCCGGCAGACCACCAGATCGGCTGCCGCATAGTACCTGCCGATGTCGTGGAAGAAATCCTGGCGCGAGTACCGCTCCTCCTGCCCGGACACCGGTTCGTGCTCGGCGAAACGCGCGGTCACGTCCGCGGCGCCGTCGTACGCCGCGCCCTCGAGATGCCGCCCGGTGCCGTGGATCACCCGCACCCGCGGATCCTCGAGCAGGCGCGGCAGCGCATCGACCACGGCCCGATTGATCGTGCGGGCGCCCTGGCTGCCGCCGAAGGCGAAGACGACTCGTGCGTCCTCGGGAATCCCGAGCTCGGCCCGGGCCTCGGCCCGCTCGCCGCCCGTGGCCGCCGAGCGCACCGGGTAGCCCACGTACGCGCCCTTGTCCCCGGGCAGCGAGGCCAGCGTCTCGGGGAAGCTCACGCCCACCCGGTCGGCGAAGCTGGCGCCGAGGGCATTGAGCCTTCCCGGGGTCACGTTCTGCTCGTGGAGGAAGATCTTCGACTTGAGCAGCCCGAGCCTGCGCAGCACGGCCGCAGCGAACAGCACCGGCGCAGCCACGTACCCCCCGGTGGCGATGATCACCGAGGGGCGAAAGCCCAGCAGGATCGGCACCGCCCGGAGCATTCCCAGACCCAGCACGATCAGGAACCAGAGCAGCGCCAGCGGGTTGCTCGCGCCCGGGTAGCCCCTCGAGCGCACGAACTTGAGCCGGTAGCCCGCGCGCGGCACCAGGATCTCCTCGGCCTTGCCGCGAACGCCCACGTACAGGAACTCGGCCGCCGGGTCGTGGGCCTTGAGCTCGTCGGCGATGGCCAGCGCCGGGGTGACGTGCCCGCCCGTGCCGCCGCCGGTGAGCAGGTAGCGCAACGCCATCGGCCTAGCCCTCGCCCTTCCCGGCCGACGGCTCGATCAGCAGCTCCTCGCCGGTCAGCTCCTGGCCGAGACGAGCCACGAAGCCGTCATCACCGATCCGCTCGACCGAGAATCGACGTCCCTCGGCGCCCAGGTAGTGGTAGTAGAACACCCGCTCGCCGCTCCGCACCTCGACGTCACCGTATCGCGTGAGATAGGCCTCGCCGCGCTCGTCCAGGCGATAGGTCTGCTCCTCGCGAACCAGGCTCGCCGGCGGATCACCCTCGACGTCGAAGCTCTCGGCCTCGCCGAGCAGGGTCAGCCGCTGCACGCCCGCACTCTCCACGCGTAACCACCGGGCCCGCTCGCCGCCCGAGAGCTTGTACTCCCGCCAGCGAAAGCCACCCTCGTTCAGCACCACGGCGCCGACCACCTCGTACACCGCTCCCAGGTGGCGCAGCCGATCGCCGAGCCGCAGGCTGGCCACGGTGCGCTCCCGCTCGTCCCTTCCCCCGCGCTTGAAGGTCTCCTGCCAGCGCAGGAAGACCGCAACGCCGGAGAGCACGATCAACGCCGCGACGATCCAGAACACGGAGTCCCTCCGTGCGCGCGCTCATTCCTCCCCGAACACGTGCTCCAACGCGCTCGGGTCCGTCGTCTCCAGGCTCTTGAGCTTGGCCGTGGCCTCCTGCAGGAAGGAATGGACGAAGAACCGCGCTCCGGTGATCTTCCCCGCGTAGAATGCCGACTCGCCGCTCTGCTCCAGGTGGGCACGGATGCGGTCGGTGTCGCCGTCCTGCACGCCGGCCGCGGCCATCCGCTCGGTGAGCACGGGCTCGCCGATCGCGGCCTGCTCCATCAGCTCCCAGGCCACGACCACGTCGCCCATCGCGTGCAGGAAGGGCACCGAGGCCAGGGCTGCCAGGGCGAAGCCGTCCCGACCGAGCCCGACGATATGCTTCCCCGTCGACTCGAGCGCCTGGCGCGCCTCGCGCCAGATCGGCACCAGCTCGCCCACCGCCTTGCTGCTCTCCCAGGCCGCGGCCCGCTCGTCCAGCATCTGGAGATAGGCCAGCAATCCCTTGCCGCCGTCGCCCATCAGCTTGCGCCCGACCAGGTCCAGCGCCTGGATGCCGGTGGTGCCCTCGTAGATCGAGGCGATGCGCACGTCCCGCGCCAGCTGCTCCACGGGGTACTCCTGGCAATACCCGTACCCGCCGAAGACCTGGATGCCCAGGGAACAGATGTCGAAGCCGCGCTCCGAACCCCAGCCCTTGCAGATCGGGGTGAGCAGGGCAAACAGCCCGGCGTGGAGCGCCCGCGACTCCTCGGGTCCGTGGTCGGCCAGGGTCGCGTGCAGCGCGGCTCGCCCGAGCAACGCGCGGCCTCCCTCGGCCTGGGTCTTCATCATCAGCAGCATCCGCCGTACGTCCGGGTGCATCAGGATCGTGCCGCCCGGCGACCCCTGCACCCGCTCGCGGGCATAGGCCAGCGCGTTCATGTACGCGGCCGAGCCGAGGCATATACCCTGCATGCCGGTATCCATCCGCGCCTCGTTCATCATGTTGAACATCAGCCGGATACCCTCGTGCTCCTTGCCGAGGATCCACCCATGGCAATCGTCGTTGTCTCCCATGGTCAGCGAGCAGGTCGCCGAGCCCTTGATTCCCATCTTGTGCTCGATGCCCGTGCAGTAGATGTCGTTGCCCTCGCCGAGCGAGCCGTCGTCGTTGATCCGGAACTTGGGCACCAGGAACAGGGACAGGCCCTTGGTGCCCTTGGGCGCGCCCTCGATGCGGGCCAGCACCAGGTGCACGATGTTCTCGGTCAGATCCTGCTCGGCGCCGGAGATGAAGATCTTGTCGCCCTTGAGACGGTAGAACCCGCCCGCGGCGTCCTTGACCGCCGAGCAGCGGGAGGCGCCCACGTCGGAGCCGGCCTGCGACTCGGTGAGCAGCATCGTGCCGCCCCAGCGACCCTCGTACATCGGCGGCAAATAGGCCTGCTTCAGCTCGTCGCTGCCGTACTTCTGGATCACGTTGGCCGCGCCGGTGAGCAGCAACCCGTAGAGATAGAACGAGCAGTTGGCGCCCATCGGGAACTCGTTGAGCGCGTTGGACACGACGTACGGGAAGCCCATGCCGCCGTACTCCGGATCGCCGGCCATGGCCGGCCAGCCGCTGCTGGCGTAGTCCCGGAACAGCTCCGGCCAGCCATCGGGCGTCTTGACGGCCTTGGTCTCCGGGTCGTACCTGCAGCCCTGGCGATCGCCGGCCGCGTTGGCCGGGCCGAGCTTGTCTGCTGACAGCCGGGCGAGCTGACCCGCCGCCTGCTCGATCGTGTCCCGGTCGAGGCCCGAGAAAGGCTCCAGTTTCAGCGCGTTCTCCTCGATCTTCAGCTGCTCGAAGAGCACGAACATCACGTCACGCAGGTTTGCCGAGTAGTCGGTTGGGGCAATCATTCTCTCTCCTCCCGGTCCTGAACTGCGGCCAACATGCCACGACCGGGGCGGGACTGCAAGACCGGCAGGCGACGCTTCTGCGCTTGCCGGCGGGATGGGTTTGAGCTATAGGAATCCGCCGAGCGGGGGACAGCGAGGTTGTGATGGCCAAGAAAAAGCAAAAAGCGGAACAGCGAACCCCGGATGACGTGCAGCTGGAGATCTGCAAGAAGTGCAAGGCGGCCTGCTGCCGCTACATCACGATCTTCATCCCCCAGCCCACGGACAAGGACGACTTCGACAACATCCGCTGGTACCTCTGCCACAAGGGCGTCAGCGTGTTCCAGGACGACGAGAAGGACTGGGCCGTGGTCATCCCCACCGACTGCGAGATGCTGAAGTCCGACTACACCTGCAAGATCTACGAGACCCGCCCCGATGCTTGCCGGGACTACGACGCGGCGAATTGCGAGAACACGACTGCGTCGGCAGACTACCTGCAGTACTTCGACGAGCCCGAGGAGCTCGAGGAATACCTCGATCAGCGCTGGCGGCGAAAGCGGTCCAAGAACAAGCGCCGCCGCGCCCGGTAACGCTCACGGTTGACCCGCCTCGCACGGCCCGGCTAGGATGAACCCGCAGGGGCGGGAGGGCGCATGCCGGAGCAGGACCAGTCCAACAAGCGCGTCCACCCGCGCTCCCCGCTGACCCTGCTGGTGCAGTACCGCTTCGAGAGCCTGGACCATTTCATCTCCGAGTACGCCGAGGATGTCTCCCTGGGCGGCATGTTCATCCGCGCCGACGAACCTCCGCCAGAGGGCTCGGTGATCTTCATCCAGTTCTCGCTCAGCGACGGCTCCAAGCTGGTCGAGGGACTGGCCAAGGTGGCCTGGTGCCTCAACTCGGCCGAAGCCGAGGCCAGCGGCCGCACGGCCGGCATGGGAGTGCAGTTCCTGCACTTCGACGAGGAGAGCAACGCCGTGGTCGCCGAGATCGTGAAACGCATTGCCGAGGCCGAGGCGGCCGAGGCACAGGCCGCGCCCGGGACCGAAGACGCACCCTAGGCCCTCTCCACTGCCTCGCGCCAGCTGTCCAGCAGCGACTGCACCTGGGTCTCCCGCATCTCCGGCCGGAAGCGCCGCTCCTCGCGCCAGATGTTCCGGATCTCGTCGCGGCTGCCCCAGACCCTGGTGGTCAAGCCGGCGAGGAAGGCCGCGCCGAGCGCGGTGGTCTCGAGCATCTCCGGCCGGGAGATGTCCGAGCCGCAGAGGTCGGCCTGGATCTGCATCAGCAGATCGTTTGCCGCGGCACCGCCGTCGACCCGGAGCACGCGCATCCGCTGGCCCGAGTCCTCCTCCATCGCCATCAGCACGTCGCGGACCTGCAGGGCGATCCCCTCCAGCGTGGCCCGGGCCAGGTGGGCCGCGGTGGTGCCGCGCGTGATGCCGCGCATGATGCCCCGCGCGTCCGGACGCCAGTGCGGTGCGCCCAGCCCCACCATCGCCGGCACGAAGACCAGCCCATGGCTCGACTTGGCCCCGCGCGCCAGGTTCTCGATCTCGGGTGCGGAATCGATCAGTCCCAGCCCGTCGCGCAGCCACTGCACCGCGGCGCCGGCGACGAAGGTGCTGCCCTCGAGCGCGTACGCCACCTCGCCGTCGAGCTTCCAGGCGACCGTGGTCAGCAGCCCGCGCGAGGAGGCGATGGGCTGCGTGCCGGTGTTCATCAGCACGAAGGCTCCGGTGCCGTACGTGCACTTGGCCTCGCCCGGGGAATAGCAGGCCTGTCCGAACAGGGCGGCCTGCTGGTCGCCGGCCATGCCCGCGACCGGAATGCCGTCCGGCAACCCGGCCACGCCCCGGGTGCGGCCGTACTCCACCTGGGCGCAGCCCATGATCTCGGGCAGCAGCGAGCGCGGCACCTCGAGATGACCGAGCAGCTCGTCATCCCACTGCAGGGTCTTGAGGTCCATCATCAGAGTGCGGGAGGCGTTGCTGGCGTCGGTCACGTGGACCCCGCCGGTCAGGCGATGCACCAGGAAGCTGTCCACGGTGCCGAAGCACAGCTCGCCGGCCTCGGCCCGCCGCCGCAGATCCTCGCGGTCGCGGAAGATCCAGGTCAGCTTGGTGCCCGAGAAGTACGGGTCGAGCACCAGGCCGGTCTTGTCACGAAACAGCTCCTCCAGGCCGCGGTCCTTGAGCTCGCGGCAGATGTCTGCGGTGCGGCGGCACTGCCAGACGATCGCGTTGTGCACCGGCGCGCCGGTCTTCCTGTCCCACAGCACCGCGGTCTCGCGCTGGTTGGTGATGCCGATGGCCGCGATCTCGGAGCCGGGAAGCCCGGCCTCGGCCAGGGCCTCGGCCACGGTGGCCTCGGTGCTCTGCCAGATCGCCTCGGGATCGTGCTCGACCCAGCCCGGCCGCGGATAGATCTGCTCGAACTCGCGGTTCTTCCGCGCCAGCACTCCGAGCTGCTCGTCGAGCAGAACCACGGTGGTGCCGGTGGTTCCCTGATCGATCGCCATCACGCACCTAGGCATGGGGAGCCTCCCCTCCTCGAATACGATTGAAGAATCCTACCACAGCCGCTGACAGGCTGTCCCGCTCGCCATCCAGGGTGATCATGTGCATCGAGCGCTTCAGCTCGAGCCACACCTTGTCCGCGCTGCCCAGCCGCTCGAAGGTCTCCCGCCCTCCGGCCGCGAGCGCGGTCGAGTCCCGGGAGCCGTGGGCCACCAGCGCAGGCACGCGGATCCCGGGCAGCGCATCCCGCAGCTCGGGCAGGTGCCCGACCAGCTCCACGATGCCGCCGATTGGCACCGCATGGTAGCACGGGTTCTGCTCGATCAGCTCGGTGTCGAAGCCGTCGCGCCGCAGCCGCCCTCGCGGCAGCGGGATCAGCGGCTTGCACGGCGAGCGGCGGAACAGCCTCGCCGCCCACAGCAGGTGGCGGCCCGGACGCAGCGGCGTGGCCAGCGCGGCCAGGGCGGTCACGCGATCCTGCTGCTCGCGGGCCCGCAGCAGCACCAGCATCGCACCGAGCGAGAGGCCGACCAGGAAGCCCGAACCCCCACATCGCGAGCACAGCGCCTCGTGCTCCGACCGCACCGCGCCGAGCCAGTCGGCGAACCGGCAGCGGGCGAGATCGCGAGGCGTGGTGCCGTGACCGGGCAGGCGCATCACCCGCGCGCGGAAGCCGGCCGCGGCCAGCGCCTCGGCCTGCGGCCGCAGCTCGAAGGGCGTGCCCGTGAAGCCGTGGACCAGCAGCACGCCAGGGCCTGCATCTCCCAGCTCGAAGGGCTCTGTTCCCACGTCTCGTGACATCCCGCCCCGACCAGGCTCGCCAGATCAGATCGGCGCACCCTAGCACGCGCACGACCGGCCGCTCAACCGAAGTCTACTTCCCCGCTATCACTCGAAGCTGTTTGGCTTGCACAGGAATGGACCCTCGGTTAGTATCGCCGCTCCTCAGGCAGCCAGAAACGCGAGGTGGAGCGATGGCCGAGCAGGAAAAGAAGCCCCGCCGCGAGGTCAAGCTCGAGATCCAGCTCGACGACGCGGTGGCCCAGGGCGTGTACTGCAACCTGGCGATGATCAACCACACCGAGGGAGAGTTCTGCCTCGACTTCATCTTCGTACAGCCGCAGCAGCCCAAGGCCAAGGTCCGCGCCCGCATCCTGGCCAGCCCCACCCACGCCAAGCGCATCGCCGCGGCCCTGTCCCAGAACGTGGCCCGGTACGAGAACAAGTTCGGTACGATCACCGTGCCGGCCAAGGGACCGGGCGACCACGAGGCCATGCATTGAGCGACTCGGCGTCCCAGAGCAATGCACTGACCCGGGCCCTAGCCCTGGTCAGCGGAGATTTGGAGCAGGTCGAGGCCGAGATCGGCCGGCACATGGACTCGCGGGTGGCCCTGATCCGCGACGTGGCCAAGTACCTGCTAGAGGGCGGCGGCAAGCGCCTGCGCCCGGCCCTGCATCTGCTCTGCTTCCGCCTCTGCGGCGGCCAGGGCGGGCGGGCCGTGCCCGTGGGCGCTGCGCTCGAGTTTCTGCACAATGCCACCCTGCTCCACGACGACGTGGTGGACGAGGCCGACCTGCGGCGCGGCAAGCCGTCGGCCAACCGCCACTTCGGCAACCAGCAGAGCGTGCTCACCGGAGACTTCCTGGTCACCCGGGTGTTCACGATCCTGGTCGAGGACGGCGAGCCGGCCCTGCTCAAGCTGATCTCGGATACCACGGCGCGGATGGCCGAGGGCGAGGCGCTCGAGCTATCCCTGCCCTCGCCCGACGCGGCCACCGAGGCGCACTACCTCGAGGTGGTCACCGAGAAGACCGCGATCCTGTTCGGCGCCTGCTGCGCGGCAGGCGCGATCCTGGCCGGCCGGGCCGATGCCGAGCGCCCGCTGTGGGACTATGGCGTGGGCTTTGGCATCGCCTTCCAGCTGGTCGACGACCTCTTGGACTACGTGGGCTCGCAGGAGCGGCTGGGCAAGCCCGTGGGCTCGGATCTGGCCGAGGGCAAGCTGACCCTGCCCCTGCTGCTGGCGCTGGAGCAGGCGGATCCGGCCGAGACGCGGGCGATCCTCGATCCGGTGGCGAGCAGGGCCGTCACCGAGGAGCAGGTGCGGGCCGCAACCGAACTGGTGCGCCGCACCGGCTCGGACCGGAGCACGCTCCAGCGGGCGCAGGGCTACATCGAGCAGGCCGTGGCCAGGCTGGACAGCCTGCCCGAGGGGCCGGAGCGGACCGCGCTCCAGGATCTGGCGCGGTTCTGCGTGGAGCGGGATTTCTAGCCTGCCGCCCTTCGCGCCAGCAATCCGTCTACCGAGTAGCCCCGCTTGTCGAACAGGGCCACGTGCACCGCGAGCGCGATGAACACAACGTCCCGCCACACCGAGTCCCAGCCGAACTCCTCGGTAAAACCGGGAACCTCGCAGCCGCAGCTCTCCGCGGTCACGCCCGCGGTGATGGCGATCGCCAGCATGGCGATGAAGAACAGCAGCTGCCCGATGAGGATCAGCGCGCAGGCCCGCACGCGCAGGCCGATCAGGATGCCGATACCGACGAACAGCTCGGTCCAGGGCAGGGTGACCGCGGTGAGGTTGATCAGCGAGTCCGGCGCGATGCGGTACGCGGCCACGGAAACGCTGAAGGCCGCGGGGCAGACCAGCTTGGGCCAGGCCGCGCCCAGGAAGAGCCAGGCCAGGGCCAGCCGGAAGGCCAGGCAGAGCCCGGGGTGGGTCAGGATCTTGACCGCCGCACTCACGATCCGCCCCCGCCCGCTCCGCTCCAGGGGCCGCCGGCCCGCTTCCAGGCGTCGACCCCGCCTTCGATCACGCGCAGCACCGGAAGCTGCTCCCGGAGCTGCGAGTGCGTGGTCTCTGCGCTGCCGTCACCCGCGTCGTAGAGCAGCACCGTGCACGCCGCCTTGAGCGGGGCCAGCTCCTCGTCCTTGTACCCGCCGCCCTGGTCCTCGGGCAACATCCGCATGATCGAGTACGGCAGGGATAGGGCGCCCGCGATGTGCCCGGCCGTGAACTCCTCGGCGCTGCGCACGTCCACGAGCAGCGCGCCGCCGACGGCCCGCGCGTCGGCCACGGAAATCGGCCTGGCAATGCCCACCACCGGAATCGGATGCGGATCCTCGGCCGAGGGCAGGGGCGTGTCGCCGTACCCGGTGTACACCCCGAAGGGATCGATGCCCCGGCTCGAGACGAGGTTGAAGGCGATGCCGAGCCCGGCGGCCACGAGCACCACGACGGTGGCGATCATTGCATCGACGACGAATGCCCGCAGCCCGCGCATTGCCCAGCTACCACACGCCAGGCAGGACCTCGGTCGGATCCACGGTTCTGCCGCGGTAGTAGACCGAGAAGTGGAGATGGGGCCCGGTGGCCCGACCGGTGGAGCCGACCTGGCCGACCCCATCGCCCCGGCGGACCAGCGTGCCCCGCGCCACGAGCAGGTTCTCCATGTGGCCGTACAGGGTGCGGTGGCCGTCCCGGTGATCGATCACCACCGTCAGCCCGAACAGGCCCCGCGGCCCGGCGTGGATCACCTCGCCGTCCGCGGCCGCGTGGATCACGGTGCCCGGCGGTGCGGACAGATCGATGCCGTCGTGGAAGCGCATCTGCCCGAGGAAGGGATCCCGCCGATATCCGTACGGCGAGGTGATGTGCAGCCGCTCCAGCGGCCAGACAAAGGGGCCGGTCAGCGGCGGGCCGCCCATGGCCAGGTTGAGCGATTCCCCCGGCCGGGCGCGGGCCCGCGAGCTGGCGATGCGCTCGTCGATCCGCACCATGGTCTCGTTGAGGCGATCCTCGACGCCGGGCGACAGCGCCCGCGCCTTGCGCGAGTACACCATCCAGCGCTCCGCGTCGAGGGAGGCCCGCAGACGGAACAGATAGCCCAGGTCGCCCGGCGCCGGGGCCGCGAGATACTGCTCGATCCGCTTGAGGTACGCCGACCACTCCGCGTCGCCCGAGCCATGGGGCAACGCCACCGAGGGCAGCGGCGGGACCGGGGCCGGCGGCCTGTCCGCGAGCCGCGGCGGGGCGACCGCGGGCGCTGGCGCGTCAGGTCCGCGCTGCTGACGCCGCAGCGGTACCACCTTGACCGTGGGCTCGGGCTCCTCGTCCGGAGGCTGCTTGCGGAAGGCCGAGTCCGGCACGTTGGAAACGAGCACGGGCTTCCCGAAGCACCCGCTCGCAAGCGCCAGGGCCGACATGGCCAGCGCGACTGTTGACCAGCGCATCATCGGAAGGGGATTATGGCATGGGCCCTGCCCGGCGCGCAAATTGGCATTCCTGGTGCCACTCGGGGTATCATCGCTCCATCGCGGGCGCGGAGGGGGATCGACCCGGGAGACATTCCCGCGCCCGGACAAGGAACCGAATGGCAAAGAAGATGCTGATCGACGCCGCGCGCAGCGACGAGGTGCGCGTGGCCTTGGTGGAAAACAACCTGCTCTCCGGCCTAGAGATCGAGACCGCGGCCGGCGCCGGGATCAAGGGGAACGTGTACAAGGGCCTGGTCACCGGGATCGAGCCCTCCCTGGGCGCGGCCTTCATCGACTTCGGCAGGGACAAGCACGGCTTCCTGCCCGCGGACGAGATCCGCCGCGACCTGGCGCACAAGAGGTCCACGGGCGGCAGGCCAGACGTGCGGGACCTGCTGCGCCGGCGGCAGGAGATCCTGGTCCAGGTGGTCAAGGACCCGGTGGGTACCAAGGGCGCGGCCCTGACCACGTACCTCTCGCTGGCTGGCCGCTACACCGTGCTGATGCCCGGCTCGGACGGCGGGGGCGTGTCGCGCAAGCTCTCCGACGAGGTGCGCAAGCGGCTGCGCGAGATCCTGGACAGCCTCAAGATCCCGGACGGCGCCTCGCTGATCCTGCGCACCACGGGCGTGGACCAGACCAAGGCCAGCCTGCAACGCGACGTCAACCGACTGGGCAAGCTGTGGTCCCAGATCCAGCGCCGGGCCAAGGGCGCCAAGGCGCCGACCCTGATCTATCGCGAGGGCGACCTGGTGCTGCGCGCGCTGCGGGACTACTTCGACAACGACGTGGCCGAGGTGCTGATCTCCTCGCCCGAGGCGTTTGAACGGGCCACGGCGTACTGCAAGTCAGTGATGCCCAACCTGGCCCGTCGGGTGCGGCTGTACGACGACCAGGTTCCACTGTTCGCGCGGTACCAGATCGAGGAGCAGGTGGCCGCCCTGGCCCAGCGCCGCGTGCCGCTGCCCTCGGGCGGCTCGCTGGTGATCGACCCCACCGAGGCGCTGGTGGCGATCGACGTCAACTCGGGCCGCACGCGCAAGGACGGCGATCACGAGGAGACCGCGCTGCGCACCAACCTCGAGGCCGCGGCCGAGATCGCCCGGCAGCTAAGGCTGCGCGACCTTGGCGGTATCGTGGCCATCGACTTCATCGACCAGAGCTCGCGCAGCAACAGCCGCAAGGTCGAGAAGGCGACGAAGGACGCGATGAAGACCGACCGGGCGCGGGTCCGCATCGGCCGCATCTCGGACTTCGGCGTGCTCGAGCTGACGCGTCAACGCCTCAAGAAGACCGCGCGCTCGCAAAGCCATCGGGTGTGTCCGACCTGCGAGGGCAGCGGCTGGATCCGCTCCATCTCGGCGGCAGCGGTGGACATCCTGCGCCAGCTCCGGGCCCGGGCCGCGCGGGAGAAGCCGAGCCAGGTGCGGATCACGCTCCACCCCGAGGTGGCCGAGTACCTGCAGAACGCCGAGCGTTCGGCCCTGCTCGACCTCGAGCAGACATTTGGCATCGAGATCGTGATCCTTTTCGGCCCGGGCATGACCCGCGATCAGCAGGAGATCGAGTTCGTGCAGCAGAGCGCCGAGCGCGGCGGGCCCACGCGCGGCCGCGGCCGCCGGGGCAAGAAGGCCCGCGGCGAGCCGCAGCAGCCCCTGGTGCAGGAGGCCGCGCTCGAGCCAGCCGCAGCCGAGGCGCAGGATCCAGCGCCGGCCAAGAAGGGGCGCAAGAAGCGCCCACGCAAGCGCAAGAAGAAGCCGCCCCAGGAGCCGACGCAGAATGCGGACAGCACCGAGCCCGCTCCGGCGGCTCAGCAGCCCCAGGCGCCGGACAAGGCCAAGAAGTCCAGGCGGCGGGGACGTCGCGGCGGCAGGGGCCGCAAGAAGAGCAGCAAGAGCGACAGCAACGACAAGCCATCCAAGAGCCCGGAGGGCTGATCACTCCTCGGGCGCCACGTCCGGCCCCTGGAGCACCACCTCCACGTCCAGTCCCTGGTACACGGCCTCGCGCGTGACCTGGACCCGCGCGCTCCGCTCGCCGGCCACGGCCCAGTACCGGGCCCGGGCGCACCCGCCGTCCGCTGGCGAGCCCACCGGGTACGGAACGCGCCGCTCCCAGCGGCCGTCCGCGTCGGCCCCGGCCTCGTCGAGGTACTCGAAGTCGCGACCGCCCGGCAGCCGGATCCGCGCCTTGAGGAACACGGTCTCGCCCGGTACGGCCAGGCCGACGAGCCGTGCTCCGGGCACGCGCTCGTACAGCTTGACCAGCCGGCCCACGCCCGGACCCGGTCGCAGGGGTGGGCCTGCCTCGTCGATCAGGCGGAAGCCTGCCAGCGGGGGATAGACCCGGCCCTTGAAGCGCATCGGCGCGCCGTCGAAGTGGGCCAGCCGCGCCACGGTAGTGGCAAAGTACTCCTCGGTCAGCTTGCCCGCGGGATCGAGTTCGGCGCCGGGAGCCGCGTACTGGTCCGGGTCCTCGCCGAGCAGCCCGGCATAGAACCGCACCGTGGGAGCGGGCGGGTGCACGAGCCAGTAGCGCACGTCGCCCTCGATGTCTGCGGCTGGATCGTCGTCCCTGGACAGCGTGATCCGGGCGACCCGCTCGATGCCCTGGCGGATGTCTTCAGTGGCCATCGGGTTGGCCACGGGCGCCAGGCCGCAACGGTACAGCACCAGGTTGCCCCGAGACCAGGCCGCGTACGCACCAGCCCCGGGCCGGCCCTGTCCGGTCTGTTGGGCGTCAGCGAAGCGCCGGCCGCAGATCTCGCTGATCGCGGCGCCCGGCCCCTCGCCGCCGGCAAGACCAGCGGCATAGGCCAGGGCTGCCGGCGCCAGGGCCCCACCGAGGATCAGCACGCCCCCAGCCACCGTGACCAGACGCCAAGCCCGGGTTCTCTCGCGCATCCGCCTGGCCAGGGCCACGATGACCAGCGCGAGACACAGACAGTACAGCGGCGCCCAAGCCTCGCCAAAGCGCTGCTGCACCAGGGTGAGCAGGGCCAGCGGCCAGGCCAGGCAAGCCAGCAGCGTCCTGGCGCTCCTCGATCCGTACGTCAGCGGCCCGAGCACGGCCGCGGCCAGCACTGCGGGCGCCAGGAGCAACAGGCCTGTCCACTGCTCCAGGGCATTGACTGGATCGCCGAGCAACGGCTGGGATTCGGACAGCCCTGCAATCAGCGGGTCGCGGGCCAGCAGCAGGGACAGCGCGCCGGTCAGTCCGTGCTCGCCGGACACGCAATACAAGAACGGCAGATGGGCGATCGCGCCGAACAGCGCCGCACCGCCGAGCAGCACGAGCCAGCCCTTTGGTCGCCGGGCCAAGGGACGGGCCCCGGCCGCGACGATCGCCGAGGTCGCAGCCAGCCCGACCGCGCCGAGCAAGGCCACGTGCGAATGAGCGCTGAAATCACATGCCCGCTCGGGCGGCACCAAGATCAGAACCACGCCCACCAGCAACGCGGCCAGACCCAGTGCCGCGGCCGTCGGCACCGGGCCGGGCAAGGCCGAGCCCTCGTCACCGGCCCGGAGCTGCAGGGCCTGCCCCAGCCCTGCAGCGCCCACCGCGAGGGCCAGGTACAGCCAGGGCGTGGATGGCCACGACAGCAGGGCTGCGGCCGCGGCGATTCCGGCGACCATGGTCCAGGCCCGGCGCGCACCCGGGCCTCCCGCGTTGGCCGCCGAGACCAGCGCATACAAGAACAACAACAGCACAACCGCCACGAGCGCGTGATGATCAATCCGCCCGAGCAGCGAGACGCCGGCCGCGGCCGGCAGCACGGCCATCAGTCCCGCGGCTGTCAAGGCGATCGCCCGATCCCGGTACAGCGCCATCGCCAGCAGGTACAGCAGCAGCACGGCCAGGACGCCGAGCACGGGCATGGTCGCGGCCAGGGCCAGATCCCGGCCCTCGCCGTCATCGCCGCCGAACAGCCCGGCCACGCCAGCGAGCAGCACGTCAAAGCCCGGGGGCCAGGGCACGACCGCGCCGTGGGGGTAGTTCAGGTACGCGTCGCGGACCATCGCCGCATCGATCTCGCCCTGCTGTACCAGCGCCACCCGCCGGGCATGATAGTACGCGTCATTGCCGTAGAAGTTGACCGCATCGCCCGAGAGCACGTACTCGGCCGTGACCGAGCGCAGGCCCAAGCCAACCAGCACGATCGGGATCAGCGCGAGCCCGGCGGCGATCGCGCGCCGGCTCAAGAGCCGGACTCCTCGCCCTTGCCGGCCCGCTCCCGGCCGGATCCGACCTCGGGCTCCTGCCAGGCGCCGCCCGGCGGGGCCGCGGCCCAGAGCAGCCGCAGGATCAGGCTCCACAGCAGGAGCTGCGCGCCGAGCAGCACCAGGCCCGCGCCCACCACGGGCGTCAGCCAGTGACCGAGCACGATGCCGCTGCGCAGGTACATCCACAGCGGCCGGGCATTGATCGCCACGGCCAGCCCGAGCAGCACGAGGCCCAGCCAGCCGATGCCCCGCACCGGCCGGGGCCGCAGCAGCAGCCGGCCCCAGACCGAGTTGCGGTGCGGCGCCCGGCGATAGAACACGGCGAACAGGGAGTTGCCGTACAGCCCGAGGAAGATCAGGTTGGTGCCCAGCACGCTCAAGACCACGATCGTGGCCATGCGGAAGATCATCCAGTCCGGCTCGGTCCCGGTCTCGAGGAACAGCCGCACCGGCTCGATCGAGAGCACGATGGCCAGCCCCCACAGCACCGTGCCGGCCAGACCCAGCAGCTTGAGCGGGTTGTACCGGGTGGCCGTGCCGAGGATGATCGCCAGGAAGCGCCAGCCGTCGACCAGCGCCGAGAGCTTGCTCTCGCCCTCGCGCTCGTGGTACGGGGCGCGCACCTCCACCAGGTTCAGCCCCTCGTGCAGCGCGCGGGTCGACATCGCCGGGGTGAGGTGCAGGCCGTCGGGCAGCTCGTTGAACCAGGGCAGCCGGCTCTTGCGGAACACCCGCTGGCCGCTGGCCGTGTCGGTCAGCGAGATGCTGGTCAGCCACGAGAGCAGCCAGGCGAACAGCCGGTTGCCCAGCCGCCGCACCGCGGGCATGCCCGTTTCCGGCCCCAGCCGCGAGGCGAGCACGATATCGGCCTCTCTCGCGTGCAGCGCTCGCAGCAGCTCGGGGAACACGGACGGCGGGTTGGTCCCGTCCGCGTCGAGGAAGCCGACCAGATCGCCCTTTGCGGCCGCCACGCCGGTCTTGAGTGCGGCGCCATAACCCAGGTTGCGGGGATGCGAGATCAGCTGCACGCTTTCGATGGACTCCACGATCTCGGCGGTGCGGTCGGTCGAGCCGTCGTCCACCACCAGCACCTCGAGCTGCAGCCCCTCGCCGACGGCCGAGAGCTCCTCGCGCAGGGCCAGGCAGTCACCGAGCACCCCGCCGATGCTGCTCTCCTCGTCGAGGGCCGGGATCACTATGGTGAACAGCTCGGACAGAGGCTCGCTCCCTTGGTTGTCTGCAGGTTAGCGAGGGCTGTCTCTCGACGTCAAGTTGTACCCGTCGCCGTTGACGTCAACGGCGACGATCCTCTGTTGACCGATCACGGAACCGGGGATACCCTCGCCGCCGTGGCACACACGAAACCCTGGTCCGATCCCGAGCTGTACGATCTCGGCTTCTCCTTCGACACGGCCGAGGAGTCGGCCTTCTTCAGCCAGCTCTTCCGGCGCCACCGCCAGGCAAAGCTCGACTCCCTGCTCGACCTGGCCTGCGGCGCGGGCCGCTTCCTGCTCGTCTTTGGCAAGGCCGGGCTCCACTGCGTGGGCGTGGACAACAGCCCGGTGATGCTCGATTACTGCCGCCGCCGCCTCGACGACGAGGACCTCGAGATCGACCTGCTCTGCGCGGATCTGGCCGGCTACACCCTGGAGCAGCCCTGCGACGTTGCGCTCTGCGGCCGGGACTCGATCAACTACCTGATCGAGGACTGGGCCCTGGAGCGTCATCTCGAGGCCACGGCCGCCGCGCTGACGAGCGGCGGCCTGTACGTGATCGACACCTCGTTGTTCCCGCCGGGCCAGTACCAGGGCCAGCGCACCTGGAGCTGGACCGAGCCCACGCCGCAGGGCCGGGTCCGCGCGCGGTACCGCATCGCGCGGCCGCCCACGGCCGCTGACCGGGTGTACGTGGAGACCCTGGATATCCGGCTCGAGCCGCCCGACGGAGCCCCGGAGCGTCGCTACGTGCAGCGCTCGAACAAGCGCGCCTTTGCCGCAGGGGAGCTGGAGGCCGTGGTGCAGGCCTCGGGCTGCTTCGAGATCGCGGGCCGCTATGCCGATCTCTCGCTCAAGGCGACCTTTGAGCGCCAGGCCTTCCCGGACAGGCTGATCCTGGTGCTGCGGAAGAGGGGCTAGGGCCGGACCAGGAAACTGCCGACGAAACGGGGATCCACTTCATCTTCTCGCGGGATCGCACCCAGCTCCTCGACCAGCGCCTGCAGCCAGCCGCGGATCGCCTCCCGCGCCGGATCCTGCAACCGCTCGGGCAGCCTCGCGATCAGCTCCTGCAGGCCCTCGTGGATCTGCTCGGCCAGGGCCGGATCGAGCGTTGCCGGCTCGGTGTCGCGGATCGCCCGCTGGCGAAAGGCGATCAGCTCGGCACCGGAGAGCTCCTCGATTGTGAATGACTCGGCACCGAGCACCCTGCGGACCGCGGCGGTGCGGAAGGCATTGCCCAGGGTGGCAGACTGGCCGCAATCCCGGGCGATGGCCCGGAGCGCCTTGCCCGGCATGCCCAGCAACCGGTGCACCAGCAAGCCCGCGGCCTCGGCCCGGTCCAGCGCGGCCGCGGTCAGCTCCACGTCCCGCAGCGAGGCAAAGGAGCGCGCGCCATGGGCCGGAGGTTCGTCGAGCAGGCAGGACATCCGCGGACGAGCCTGGCCGAGCAGGCCGGCCAGCACCTCGCCGCCGGGCGGATCGAGCAGGGATCCCGGCGGGTCACCGCTCGCCAGCCCGTCCCGCACCAGGGCGCGGGCTCGCCGGGCCAGCTCCGCGGTCAGGGCGTGGCCCTCGCGGAAGATCTCCCGCGGCCCCCGGTCGAGGAGCAGCGCGGCCGCGGGCTCGGCCGATGCCGCGTGGCATTGCTCCAGACCGAGCTCGAGCAGGTCGCGGGCGCCGGCCGTGGCCTTGCGGATCCCGCCGGCATCGGCCAGCTCGACCCGCTCCGCGACCAGCACCTGGTTGAGCAGGAGCACCAGCGCTCCGGTCAGCTCGTCGCGCCGGTCCTCTGGCGCCGCGGCCAGGGCGGCGGGTACCAGCCGGCCGCCGGACAGGACGTCGCGATACAGCACGGGCACCTGCACCGCGCCCCCGACCGAGACCGCCTCGCTCCGAGCCGCCTGCTCTGGCGGCACGTTTCCGGGCCGGGCGTACAGGGCCAGTGCATCCTCCAGGTCGGGGAAGCCGAGATCGCCGAGCCGGGCATTGCGCCAGCGAACGCTCTGCTCCTCCAGCTCGGCCGGCAGGGCGGCGCGGATCTCGAGCAGCGCACGAACCGAGGCGGACGGATCCCGCCGGAACATGGCGTCGAGCAGGTTCTTCAGCAGCTCGGCCCGCTCCGCGTCCGTGGGCAGGATCTCGAAGAACACCCGCCGGTCCGGCGTGGGCAGCAGCTCGTGTCCCTCGCCGGGATCCTCGTCCTCCTCGGCCAGGTAGACCCTGATCTCCTCGAGCAGGAGCAGCGCGGCCAGCTCCGCGTCCAGGGCCAGGAAGGCCCGGGCCAGCCGCCCCGGGCCAGCCTCCTCGAAGGGCTCGAGCCAGGCCAGCAGCCGGTCGCGATCCGGGCGATCGCCGCGCCAGGCCTCGAGATCGATGAGAACCTTCAGCTGCTCGGCCGAGGCGGCCGCGAGCAGCTCCAGCGCGTCCTCGCGGCCCACGGCCAGCACCAGGTGCGAGAACTCCAGCGGCGAGAGCGCCTGGACCGCGGCCTCGGGATCTCGAGCATCGAGCAGGGCATCGCGCAGGGCCGCGGGCGCGACCGGCCTCTGTCGCTCCTCGAGCGGCATCATCAGTGCCCGACCACCGCGCCAAGGCCCGCGGAGAGCACCGCCATGACTGCGCCGCCCACGGCCAGCGGCCCGGGCCTCCCCCGGAGCAGGCTCAGGCTCACCGCTGCGAAGAACAGCACCACGCTGGCCACCACCACGCTCAGCGCGCCCATCGCGCCGAGCACGTCGGCGGTCGGCCGCGGCACCATGAGCAGGGTGGCCAGCCAGGAGGCCGAGCCCAGGAGGTACAGCCCGGCGATCAGCCAGCTCGGGCCCTCGCCCAGCGGCTCTGACACGCCGTCCTTGCGCGACCGCTCACGCTGCGTGAGGTGGATCGTGAGGCCCAGGAGCAATCCCAGCACGCCCACGATGGCACAGACTCCGGTGACCCGCGGATCCCCGAGCCAGCCCAGCACCAGCCGGAACACCTCGCTCGCGGCCAGCAGCCAGTAGAAGAAGCTGACCTGCAGCGCGGGCTCGGGGCCGTCCGCGCGCCGAACGAGCCACACCGAGGCCACGGCACCGACGATGAACAGGGCCTGAAGTACCAGGATCAGGATCAAGAATCGACCTCGACCTCTTCGCGCGGCGGAAGCAGCACCACCTCGCCCTCGGCGATCCTTCCTCCGCTCTGGTTGGAGCAGCACAGGGCCACGATGACGCGCTTGGCGTCGCGGTCGACCTTGGTTACCTCGGCCGTGGCGCTACCCGTATCGCCGAGGTGCAACGGCGCGAAAAAACGGTAGTTCGCCTCGGTCACCACTCCGCCGCTCATTCCGGGCAGCCGGGCCGAGAAGGCGGAATGCATCAGCCCGATCAGCAGCGCCGGGTGGGCGAAACGACCCAGGAAACGCCGGTCCAGGGCGTGCTCCTCGTCCAGGTACAGCGGATTGGTGTCGCCGGTCACGCCGGCGAACAGGACCAGATCCGCTTCGCTGATCGTCTTGGAAAAGCTCGCGCTCTGTCCAACCTCGATCTTGTCCAGGTTCCAGCGGCCCGGCATCACGGTCCTCCGGCGACAATCCGCAAAAAAAGCAACGCCCCCCGCAGAGCAAGGGCGCGAGACCTCCTGGTGGAGCGGGCGACGGGGCTCGAACCCGCGACACCAAGCTTGGGAAGCTTGTACTCTACCAACTGAGCTACGCCCGCTCTAGCGGCTGTCATGCTACCTTTCAGCCTCAAGCTGTCAAGGGTTTTGTTCCCGCAGCCAGGCCCGGATAAAGGGCGAGCTGGCGATCACCAGCCGCCCGATGCGCAGGGCCAGTTCCTGCTCGTCCGGTCCGTCGTCGAGCATGCAGTGATCGATGAATTCGCCGTTCTTGTCGCCCTCGTAGCGGTGCAGAAAGACTCGCACCGCGGGCGGGCGGCCCCTGATCGGGAAGACGTTGACCCTTACGTCCTCTTCTCTGGGGGGTTTTAGCTTTGCCACGCTGTTCCTCCCATGATTCATCCACGAGCGCGCCAGGCATCCTAGCCAAGCGGTCCGGCCGGGGCAAGCTCGCACCACGACCCGCGGCGGGAGTCGCGCAGCGGGCCGGTTTGACCACTCACGCAAGCTCTGGTAATCTTGCATTGTTATGAGTCTTTTCCGGGTGCCGCCCCGGTCACGGGAGGAACCGATGAGAGTCTTCAATACCATGCTCGCCGGAACGCTGCTGGCTGCCGCCCTGCTCGTCGCGAGCACGGCCTCGGCCCAGGAACACCGCAACCACTTGCTGATCATCTTCGACACCTCGGGCAGCATGTCCTGGGACGCGGCTGGCAGGCCGACCTGCGGTGACGGCAGCCCGGGTCACGAGGGGGTCGACACCGACAACAACGGCCGCGAGGACGACTCGCGGATGTACATCGCCAAGCAGGCGCTGACCACGATCCTCAACGGCACCGACGAGGTGCTGTTCGGGCTGATGCGCTACTACCAGGACGAGGGCGAGGACATCAAGAAGGGCGACATGTACAAGAAGCCCTCGGCCAACTGCACGGACAACCTGTCGATCTTGAGCCGCCTCGACATCAACTACAACGGCAGCGACAACTGCCGGGCGTCTCATGGCGGCGGCCAGACCCTGGTCCCGGTGGCCGACGGAGCCAAGCCCGAGATCCTGGCCTGGATCGACGGCCAGGAGAGCTTTCCCGCCAACAAGGAGCTGCGCGCGGACGGAGCCACGCCGCTGGCCATGTCCCTCGACGCAGCCCGCGACTACTACATGAACGACGACCTGCCCAGCACGGTCGAGCCCTGGTGCCACCGCAGCTTCGTGCTGATCCTCACCGACGGCGAGGACACCTGCGGCGGCAACCCGGTCGACGCGGCCGAGGATCTGCGCTCCACGCCCTTTGACGGCACCGACTACGATATCCAGACCTTTGTCATCGGCTTCGGCCAGGGCATGGTCGGCTCGACCACCCTCGATCGGATGGCCCGGGCCGGCGGCACCGCGATCAACGACCAGGGCGAGCTGGATCCGAACAACGGCCACGCCTTCTTTGCCGACGATCCGACCTCACTGGCCGCGGCGCTGGAGGCGATCATCCAGTCCGCCACCCAGACCGAGATCTGCGACGGGATCGACAACGACTGCGACGGCGCGATCGACGAGGAGCTGACCCGGGTCTGCGAGAACGCCTGCGGCATCGGCTCCGAGCACTGCGAGAACGGCCAGTGGGTCGACTGCACCGCGCCCGGCGCCGAGGAGGAGGTCTGCGACTACGTTGACAACGACTGCGACGGCGAGGTCGACGAGGGCGTGACCAACGAGTGCGGCGGCTGCGGGCCGGTTGGCGACGAAATCTGCGACCTGGTCGACAACAACTGCAACGGCCAGATCGACGAGGGCGACCTCTGCGAACCCGGCTGCATCTGCCAGCACGGCGAGTGTGTCTGCGGCTGTCAGATGGGTGAATGCGAATCGGGCTATGTCTGTGACAACGACATGTGCGTGCCCAAGCCGTGCACCTCGGACAGCGAGTGCAACGTGGGCAAGGTGTGCAAGAACGGCCGCTGCGTGGATCCGTGCGTGGGCGTATTCTGCCAGCCCAATTCGGAATGCCGCGAGGGTGTCTGTGTCGAGATCACCTGCCTCGATCCGGGCCATGAGTGCGAGCCGCCCGAGGTCTGCGACGGCAAGCGCTGCATCGAGGATCCCTGCGCCGGCGTGATCTGCATGGGCAGCGACGAGTACTGCGACGAAACCGGCAACTGCGTCTCCTCCTGCGCCAACGTGGTCTGCCAGCCGGGCGAGGCCTGCATCGACGGCGCCTGCGTGGCCGACCCCTGCGCCGAGCAGAAGTGCCCGGACGGTCAGACCTGCCGGAACGGCGCCTGCGTGAACGATCCCTGTGCGGACGTGACCTGCCCCACGGGCCAGGTCTGCATCGCGGGCAACTGCCACGGCGACCCGTGCAACCTGATCACCTGCCGTCCCGGCGAGGAGTGCATCGAGGGCCAGTGCACCACCGGTGATGCGGACGAGGACGGCATTCCGGACCACCGCGACGGCGACGACGACGACGACGGCATACCCGATGCCCTGGACGACCGTCCGCTGGATCACGACAACGACGGCGTGCCCGACAGCGTCGACAACGACGACGACAACGACGGCGTGCCCGACACCGAGGATATCTGCAACAACGGGAAGGACTGCTCGCGTGACACCGACAACGACGGGCAGCCCAACCGCGCCGACTCGGACGACGACGACGACGGCGTGCCGGACACGGACGACGCCTACCCCCTCGACCCGAATCGCTGGGAGCCCGGCTCGGACGGCGGCAGCGGCTGCAGCGCGGCCGGCGCTGGCGCGCTCGGCTGGCTCGCCATCGGATTGCTGCTGCTGGCGCTGCGACGGACTCGTTGACGTAGCCCGCCTCTGCCTGCGGCCTCGGCGTGGCAGGCCCGCTGCCCTGGCCCTAGCCGCAACACCCCTCTTCCCCTACGGAATTCAATCTTGACATCCCCGCGCCCCTGTGCTGCTTAGCGCCCGCTGCTGTCCCTCGGGGGGGGCCGAGAGGAGCGCTGCGCGGTGAGTGAGCCCGCCGCTAGCACTGAAGGCCGGACCCGACCGGGCTCGCCCCTCCGCCGCCTGACCGCCCTGCTCACCTCGGCCCTGGGCAGCCACTGGTCGTTGGTCGCCGTGGCCGTGGCGATCGGCCTCGCCGGCGGGCTGGGCGCGGTGTTCTTCCGCAGCCTGATCGACCTGATCCTCGACCTGGTCTGGGGCCCGGGCGGAACCACCCTGGAGAAGTTCCAGCGTGCGGCCTGGTACTGGCGCCTCGCCATCCCGGCGGGCGGCGGCCTGCTCGTCGGCCTGCTGGTGTTCTTCTTCGCGGCCGAGGCCCGCGGCCACGGCGTGCCCGAGGTGATGTTCGCGGTGGCCCGCAAGGGCGGAATCATCCGTCCGATCGTGGTGTTGATCAAGAGCTTCGCCTCTGCGATCTGCATCGCCACCGGCGGATCGGTGGGCCAAGAGGGACCAATCGTCCAAATCGGCTCGGGCCTGGGCTCGACCCTGGCCCAGTGGCTGCGCCTGCCGCCCGAGCGTATCCGCACCTGCGTGGCCTGCGGCGCGGCCGCGGGCATCGCGGCAACCTTCAATGCTCCCGTGGCCGGCTGCCTGTTCGCGCTGGAGATCATCCTCGGCGACTTCGCCGTGGGCCAGTTCGCGCCGGTGGTGGTCTCGGCCGTGACATCCACCGTGATCTCCCGCACGCTGCTGGGCAGCGCCCCCCTGTTCGTCATCCCCAAGTACAGCCTGGTCAGCCCGTGGGAGCTGGTTCCCTACACCGCGCTCGGAATCCTTGCTGGCGTGCTGGCCGTGGCCTTCGTGATTGTCCTGTTCTCCTCCGAGGAACTCTGGGAGCGCACGCAGCTGCCGGTCTGGCTCCAGCCGGTGCTCGGCGGCCTGCTGGTCGGGGCGATCGGCATCGCGGTTCCCGAGGTCTTCTCCCGGGGCTACGACTCGGTGACCCACGCGCTGGACGGCAGGCTGCTCGCCACCGCCATGGTGCTGTACGTGGTCAGCAAGCTGGTGGCCACCAGCCTGACCCTGGGCGCGGGCGGCTCGGGCGGCATCTTCGCGCCCTCGCTGTTCATGGGCGCCATGCTCGGCGGCGCGGTCGGCGTGGCGGCTCAGCAGCTGGCCTGGTTCCCGGTGGCGCCACCCGGTGCGTACGCGCTGGTCGGCATGGGCGCGGTGGTGGCGGCCACGACCCACGGCCCGATCACGGCGATCATCATCCTCTTCGAGCTGACCAACGACTACAAGATCATCCTGCCGCTGATGATCTCCTGCATCCTCTCCACGCTGATCGCCACACGGATCAAGAAGGAGTCGATCTACACGATCAAGCTCGCGCGGCGCGGTATCGACCTCTCGCGCGGCCGCGAGCTGAACCTGCTTCGTGGCGTCCGCGTGGGCGAGGTGATGCGACAGGACTACGAGACCGTTTCACGCACCGCGTCGCTGGAGGAGCTGTACAAGCGGATGATGCACTCACCGCACCACGACTTCTTCGTGGTCAACGACGACGGCTCGCTCGCTGGCGTTGTGAGCACCGACGATCTCTCCCGCGCCCTGCCCGACATGAGCGACCTGGTCGGCCTGGCCATCGCGGACGACGTGGCCAATCACGAGATCCAGGCCCTGCACGAAAGCGATACCCTGGACGACGCGATGCGGATCTTCGGTGCGCGCCATCTCGACGAGCTCCCCGTGGTTACGCTGCAGACCCGCCGTCCTGCGGGCAGCCTGCACAAGCGGGACCTGATCGCGGCCTACAACCGCGAGATCCTCAAGGCCGACATGGTGGGCGCGGTCGGTCCGCGCATCGAGGCGGCGCACCGCGGACGGCAGATGGAGACGGTCGGCGAGTTCGTGATCGAGGAGATGGAGGCGCCCCACCGGCTGTGCGGCAAGAGCTTCGGCGAGCTCTCGCTGCGGCCGACCTACGGCATCCAGGTCATCCTTGTGCGGCGTATGGACGCCGGAGATAACGGAGACGGGTACGAGTTCCCGGCGGCCGACACCGTCCTCGCTCCGGGCGACTGCCTGCTGGTGCTGGGCAAGCGCGACGCGGTGAGCCGCTTCCGCCGCGGTTGAGCCGCAAGCCCCGGTACGCTACCTTTCCCTCGAACCAACCGCACGCAACGGAGGCCGCGATGCGCCATCGAATCCTGTGGCTCGTCCTGCTCGGCTCGCTCGCCTGGTCCGGCTGCGACAGCTCTGACGACCCGGGCTGCGCGGAGGGCGCCAAGCGCTGCCAGGGCACGGACTGGGTGCAGCTGTGCGAGAATGGCGCGTGGAAGGACGAGGTGTTCTGCCCGGACTTCGGGCGGGTATGCCGGGACGTGCAGGGTGCAGCACAGTGCGTGTACCCCGGCGACGCTGACACCGACACCGACACCGACACCGACGCCGATACCGACACCGACGCCGACGCCGACGCCGACACCGACACCGACGCCGATACCGACACCGACGCCGACGCCGACGCCGATACCGACACCGACGCCGATACCGACACCGACGCCGACGCCGACACCGACACCGATACTGACACCGACACCGATACCGACGCCGATACCGACACCGACGCCGACTGCGGCGCAATCGTAACCTTCGAGCACGGCCTTTCGCCGACGCGAATCGTGCACGTGGCCGAGGACGGCCACGACGACACCGGCGACGGATCCGAGGGCAACCCGTACGCCAGCATCGATCACGCCGCCCGCCAGGCCGCGCCTGGCACCGCCGTGCGCGTGCACGCCGGCACGTACACTGGGGGCAACTCGATCAGCGATCTCTCGGGCGAGCCTGGCGCGCCGATCTGGATCGGCGGCGCCCCGGGCGAGGCAACCCCGCTGATCGACGGTGGCTCCAACTCTTTTCACTTCTCGCGCGTGCGCTACCTGATCCTGCACGACCTCGAGGCCCGGGGCGGCTCGGGCAACGGCATCAACTGCGACGACGGCGGCGCGTACGACGACCCGACCGCGACCGAGCACGTGATCTTCCGCAACCTACACCTCCACGACGTGGGTGGCGGCGGCAACCAGGATTGCTTGAAGCTCTCCGGCGTGGACCACCACTACGTGCTCGACTCCCACATACACGACTGCGGCGGTGGCGGCTCGGGCAGCGGGATCGACCATGTGGGCTGCCACCACGGCCTGATCGCGCGCAACCACTTCCACGACCTGTCCGGCAATGCAGTGCAGAACAAGGGCAACACATTCGACGTCGAGATCCGCGCCAACCTGATGGAGAACGCGGGCGAGCGCGCGGTCAACATCGGCGGCTCCACCGGCCTGGCCTACTTCCGCCCGCCCGTGACCGCGGCCACGGGCAACGTGGAGGCCCGTGACATCCGCGTGCTGGCCAACGTGATCGTGGGCGGCACCACGCCCTTTGCCTTTGTCGGCTGCGTTGACTGCCTGGCCGCGAACAACACGATAATCGACCCGCAGAACTGGCTGTTCCGTATCCTGCAGGAGACCACCGAGCTCGACGGGCACCAGTTCGAGCCCTGCCGCGACAACCGGGTGGAGAACAACCTGTTCTATTTCTCCAACGGCCAGCTCCGGACCTACGTCAACATCGGCAGCAACACCGCTCCCGAGACCTTCGTGTTCCGCAACAACCTGTACTACGCGCACGACAGCCCGGGCTCATCCCAGCCCGGCCTGCCCGCGACCGAGACCGCTGGGGTTTACGGCGAGGATCCGGGTCTGGACGGCGAGCACCGCATCGACGGCAACAGCCCGGCGGCTGGCGCCGGCACCGAGGTGCCAGAGGTCAGCGGCGACAAAGACGGCGCCTGCTATGCCTCGCCGCCGAGCATCGGGGCGTACGAGGCGGGCTGACCCCTACGACGCCGCAGCCTCGGCCTTCTCGCTCTCGCCGCCCACCCCGGCCGTTTCCAGGATCTGCGACGCCAGCGCCTCGGCGCGATCGTGGTTATCCTCGAGCCAGGTCAGCGCGGCCTCGCGGCCGTGGCCGATGCGCTCCTCGCCCAGCGAGAACCACGACCCGGACTTCTCGACCAAGCCCTGCTCCACGGCCAGGTCGAGGATCTCGCCCTCGCGGCAGATGCCCTCACCGTAGCGCAGGTCGAACTCCACCTGGCGGAAGGGCGGAGCCACCTTGTTCTTAACCACCTTGACCCGGGTGCGGTTGCCCTTGGCCTGATCGCCCTGCTTGATCATGGCCAGCCGCCGCACGTCGAGCCGCACCGAGGCGTAGAACTTGAGCGCGTTGCCTCCGCTGGTGGTCTCCGGGCTGCCGAACATCACGCCGATCTTGATCCGGATCTGGTTGATGAAGATGATCACCGTGCCCGTTCGGCTGACCACCCCGGTGAGCTTGCGCAGGGCCTGCGACATCAGCCGCGCCTGCAGGCCGACATGGGAGTCACCCATCTCGCCCTCGATCTCGGCCTTGGGCACGAGCGCGGCCACCGAGTCGACCACGATCACGTCGATCGCGCCCGAGCGGGTCAGCGTCTCGGTGATCTCCAGGGCCTGCTCCCCGGTGTCGGGCTGGGCCACCAGCAGATCCGCGGCGTTGACCCCGAGGTTTGCCGCGTACTGCACGTCCAGTGCGTGCTCGGCATCGACAAAGGCGCAGACCCCGCCGCGCGCCTGGGCCTGGGCGACCGCGGACAGCGCCAGCGTGGTCTTGCCGCTGGCCTCGGGGCCGTACACCTCGACCACCCGACCCCGGGGCAGGCCGCCCACGCCCAGGGCCAGATCCAGGCCCAGCGAGCCGGTGGGAATCACCTGCACCTCCTGCGCGGCGCCAGCCTCGCCGAGGAACATCACCGCGCCCTTGCCGAACTGCTTCTCCAGGCTCTTGACCGCGTCGCGGACCGCCTGCAGCCTGCCATCAGTACCCATGCTGCCTCCCTTCCCGCCCCGCCAGCGGGGCGTACCAGGAGTCATCGCAAGACCCGTGCCCTAATCGATCTTTCGTGATTTCAGCTGGTTACGAGACACGAAGGCAGCGCACCGTCCGGATTCCCGGATCCGAGGTCCGGGATTCCGACGTTCGGGACTAGAACGAGGCCTTGGCGCCGGTGCCGAAGTCCTTGAGCTCCATGGTCATCATCGGCGCGGTCAGCTTGACCAGCCCGAAGAGCTTGATCTGGGGCGAGACCCAGGCATCCATGGTCATGCCCTGGAAGCTGGCCCGCATGTGCTTGGCCTCGACCTCCTTGGTGCTGATCGACATCTTGGTCGAGCCGATCTCCTTGAAGTCTGGCTTGGGCGCGCCCTGGGTGCCGGGGCGGGTCACCGCGGGCGGAGGTCCACCGCCTGGCCCGCCCGGACCACCCGGGCCGCCCGGCGAGCCCGCGACCGGCAGCTCCATGGCCGTGCCACCCGGCGGCTTGAAGAACAGCTTCTTGATGTTCTTGGGTTCGCTCGGATCGCCTGAGAGCAGCATCTTGTGGATCAGCTCGCCGCCCGGGAGCTTGGCCTTGGTCTCGAGCCAGTGGCAGGTCTCCTTGCCGCAGGCCTCCTTGCCCACCACGGCGAAGCGCATCGTCATCTGCATCGGTCCGCGCGCCATGGTGTACTCGGCCCAGGCGCCGTCCTCGAACACGAAGTCCTGGCCCAGGGGCGGGACCATCTGGGTCGGCGGCGGCGGCTGGCCGCCGGGCGGGCCGCCGGGCCGGCCCATCTGGGCCGTCACCGGGGACGAGAGCAGCACGAGCACCAAGCAGAGGTTGCGGGTTCTCATCCGGGCCTCCTCGCAGGGCGTTTGAGTTACTCTATCGGCGTCATGCCTCGACTGTCAACGCGGGCTCTGGTCCGTGCGCAGCAGCACCCAGCTCACAAGCCTGCTCAGCGCCTCGGGCGCGGCGGACAGGCCAGCGCCCGTGCTGCGCAGGATCCGCAGCGCGCGATCCGGACGGCCGTGGTAGCCCAGGTACCAGGCGCCGCGCAGGATCCGCAACGCGGCCTGCTGGGCCGCGCCGATCTCCGGGCCGGCGACCTCCCCGGTCCAGGACGCGCCGGGCAGGGGTGAGTACACGTTCAGATGCGCGATCTCGAGCCCCAGCTCTCCGGCGAATCGCAACGAGCGCAGCCAGTCGGCCGGTCCCTCGCCGGCAAGGCCGAGCATGAAGCAGCCGGTCACGCGCAGGCCGGCCGAGCGGGCCGCTTCCACGCCGGCGCGCACGCGACCCAGATCGGGCTCGCGGCCCATGCTCGCTAGAGTATCCGGGCTGGCACTCTCCAGGCCCAGGGCCACGTGATCGCAGCCGGCCGCACGCAACGCCGTGCACAGCTCGCGGTCCAGCCGTTCGGGCCGCAGCCCGTTGACGCAACTGATGGCTGCGGGGCGGTTCCGCCGGGCCAGGGCCTCGCACACGGCGAGCGCGTGCTCGCGGTCGGCCAGGAACTGATCGTCCTCGATCAGCAAGCGGTCCACGCCGAGATCCGTGCGCAGCCGATCCGCCTCTGCAGCCACGCGTCCGGGCGAGCGGCGCCGCACCGTACCGCCGGACAGGGCCGGTGTGGGACAGTACGCGCAGCCAAAGACACAGCCGCGCGAGGTGATCAGCGGAGCTGCCCGTCGATCGCGTCCGAGCCCGGGCCGGTCCAGGTCTGCGTCGCCGAACATTCCACGGGCCGGTTCGGGCCAGGCATCGAGATCTTCCAGCCGCACCGGCTCGATGCTCCCGGCCGCAGGACGCGTGACCAGGCCGGGTACCGAGTCCAGCGCCCTTCCCGCCTCCAGCGCCTCGCAGAGCGCCAGGGCCGCGGCCTCGCCCTCACCGCAGACCACGGCCGCGACCGCGGGCTCGTCCAGCGCATCGCCGGGCCGGATCGAGACATGCGGTCCGCCGAGCACTATCGGCGCGTCCGTACAGCCGCGTACCTGCCGCGCCAGCTCGAGGGCGCGGGCCAGGTTCGCGGTCAGGCCCGAGATGCCGATCCAGGCGAAGCGGCCCGAGCCGGCCCGCTCGAGCAGCCGCGCCTCGGGCTGAAGCGCGTCGTGGTGGCCGATCGCGCGGTGTCCTCGGCTTGCCAGCGCCGCGGACAGCGCGCCCAGGCCCAGGGGATAGGTCCGCTCGAATCCGAGCCGCGGCTGCACCAGCAGGATGTCCATGAAGCGCGGACCCGGCTCAGAACAGCAGCTGCGCCTGAAACTGAATCTTCAGCTTCCAGTCGCTGCCATCCTCCTGGGTCGCGCCGGCCTGGAGCTTGATGCTGGTGGCATGAGCCAGCCACCACAGGTTCAACCCGCCGAACACGTTCAGCAGATCGCCCCGGTCCGAATCCTCGCCGCCGGCCTCGAGCGCGGCGAACCAGTCCAGGCCGAAGATCAGCTCGTACATGTCGTAGCGAAAACCGAGCTCGCCGAACAGGCCAATCCCGGTGTACATCCGCGGGTCGCCGCCATAGTACGCCAGCTCGAGGTCCTCGTGCGGGGCCGGGGCCATGCCTCCCCGGCTGCCATGGTAGTAGTAGTACACGTTGACCTGGCCGGCCGCGCCGATCTCGCCCTCGTCGTCGATGCCCACGTCGAAGAACAGATCGCCGGCCACGGCCCAGTAGTCCTCCCGGCTGGCCACCTTGCGTGAGTCCCGCAACTCGGCCACGGTCACGCTGTACGGCTCCCAGACCGCGTTGAGGTCGCGCTGCCAGTCCGCGGACACACCGATGCTGAACACCGTGCTCGGGGAGATGACCGTGCCGTCGTCGCTGGTGGTGAGATAGATCCCGTCGTAGAAGAAGCCGCCCGCACCCGCGTCGCCGTCCGCATCGAACACGTTCACCGCGAGACGCGCGGAGAAGCGCGGCCAGTCGTGCGGGTTTCGCGGGTCCCTGGGCTCGGACCACTCCACGCCGGCGTCGTCCTCGCGTTCGACATCGCTCAGATCACCGTGCACGCCGTTGAACACGGCCAGCCGGTACTCGAGCAGTCGATCGAACAGCAGGCCGCGGATCATCACGCCGAAGTCCCGCAATCCCTTGTGCCCACCCCTGGGATAGCGCAGCAGATCCACGTGCCGGTCCAGCGCGTGCAGGGTCACTGCGCCCTGCATGCCGTTGTGCGAGTACGGCACCATCAGCAGGCCGATGTCGACGATGAAGCCCTCGTCCAGCGCGAACTCGACCCACGCATCGAGAACCGAGGCGTCGATCTCCAGGTTACCGCGCCTTCCCAGATCAGTGCTGTCGATCGAGACGAAGAAGCGGACCACGTCGGAGAGCTGGCCGGGCAGGATCAGCCTAAGCCGGCGCAGGAAGAAGTCGGTGTCGAGGCTATCTCCCGACGGCGCCGCCTGCGGCTCGAGCATGAACCAGCCCTGGACCAGCAGGGCCAGCTTGAGGTTGGCCTCGCCCTTGGTTATCTCCACGCCGGCCGCCGATGCCGGCACGCTCGCCGACAGGCAGGCGAGCAGCAAAAGAGCGCATGATCGACGACGCATCGGCAACTACCTCTGAATGAACGACGAGGGCGCGTCAGACGAATCTAGCTACTTGCGCTTGATGAACCCGAGCTTGTACTTGCCGCCGGTCTCGCCGGCGATCTCGAAGGTCACCTTGTCCTTGGTCTTGAGATACCAGCCCACCAGGTTGGCCATCGTGTCCGAGGCGGTGAAGTCCACGTTGTTGCCCTGGACCGCGATCACCGGGTAGCCCACGATCTTCTTCTTCTTCAGCGCCTTGTACGGGCCCGCCTTGGCTCCGCGGGCGACGCTGATCTCGAGCAGCACGAAGGGGAAGTTGCCTCGCGTGACCTTGGTCACCTTGCCCATGAACTGCTTCTTCTTGTCCCGGGCCAGGAACTCGGACATGTCCGCCTTCTTGCGCGCACGGATCGAGGAGCCGGAGTCGGTGTCGCCGAGGGCCAGGGCGTCACCGCCCAGCCCGGATAGCGCGGCAAAGGGGTCGTCCTCCTCGCCGCCAACGATCACCGTGGCCAGCCGCTTGAACAGGTCGCCCGGCACCATGCCCGTGATCAGCACGGTCTTGTCATCGACCACCGAGACCTCGCCGTCGCCGATGTTGCCCTTGAGTGCGGCCTCGACCTCCTTGGCGCTGGTGTCCGCGCCGAGCGTGAACTGCAGCCGGTTCTCGCCGACCTCCTTCCACGCGGTGGCCAGGCCCGGCTGCGGCTTGCCGTCCTTGTCCAGGGTGACCAGGTTCTTGGGCGTGTCGGCCAGCGCCGTGCTGGCGAGCACCAGGCCTAGCAGGCCAACGAGGGCGGCGAGCGCAATGCGTCGCTTCATCTCCGTACTCCTCCCTGTTTCGTCCCCGGCGGGTCCTGTCCCGCACACGCTGCTGAGACGATCCTCGAAGCAAAAAGAATCACTGCGAGCGTACCTGCCCGGACGAATTTGTCAAGCCTGCCCCGGGCTTGACCCGCGTCCACACCCGCGGCTAGGATGGCCGGGCCAGCACAGGGAGGTGCAAGGTGCCGGAGAGCCTGCCCTTTCGGGCCGTGAGCCTCGACGTGGACGGCACCCTGTACGACCTATCCCGGATCCGCTGGCGCGTGGCCCTGCGCATGCTGGGCCAGGTTTCCTTCATCCGTCGTTTCAGCAAGGTCAGAGAGGTATTGCGAAAACGCGGAGAGCCCGTCGCGGATTTCCGGGCCACTCAGCGAGATCTGCTGGCCAGGCGATTGAACCAGCCGCCAGACCGGGTCGAGGCCCGTATCCAGCGCGTGATGTACCAGAAGCTGCCCGCGTTGTACCGCAAGGTCAGGCCGTACCCGGGCGTGAGCGAGGTGCTGGCCGAGCTGAGCCAGCGCGGCATCGTCCTGGCCGTGCTCTCGGACTACCCGCCCGAGGACAAGCTAGCAGGCCTGGGACTTTCCGACCTGCCCTTCAAGGCCATGGTCTCGGGCGAGGCCGTGGGTGCGCTCAAGCCACATCCAGCCTCGTTCGAGGCGCTGTCGGAGCAGATCAGCATTCCGCCCGCGCAGATCCTGCATGTTGGCGATCGCGAGGACTGCGACGTTGACGGCGCGCTGGCCGCCGGCTGTCAGGCCGCACGGTTCGCTCCGACAGGCGGCCAGAGCCGTGCCCGGGTGGTGTTCTCCCGCTGGCCGCAGTTCTTCGAGCGGGTCGCTCGCGCGCACGCGTGAAAAAAAAGCGTCGCCCCGGCAACATTCTTGTGACACGGATCACGAAATGCGCTATTGTTCACCCATTCAAAGGCAGGCAGGACTCGATAAAGGAGGAAGGTCATGAAGCATATACTCACGGCAGCGTTGCTGGTCATCGGGCTGGCCCTGATCATCAGCGGATGCAAGACAGAGGCCCCACCCGAGGAGCCGGCGCCCGCGCCCGAAGCAGTCAAGCCCGCTCCGGCCCCGGCTCCGGCCCCGGCCCCGGCCCCGGCCCCGGCCGAGGGCGAGGCCAAGGCCGCTCCGGCCGAGGGCGAGGCCGAGGCCGCTCCGGCCGAGGGTGAGAAGAAGGAGGGCGAGGCCGAGGCCGCGCCAGCCGAGGGTGAGAAGAAGGAGGGCGAGGCCGAGGCCGCGCCAGCCGAGGCCGAGAAGAAGGAAGAGAAGAAGGAGAAGAAGAAGGGCAAGAAGGGGAAGAAGTAGCGCTCCTCTGTCTTCCGGGCGCCTCCTCATACCATCGCACCGAGCATCCCGACGCCTCACCAGAGGTCATAGACGAGGTCTTTGAGCTTGGCCCCGGCAACCCGGGCCTCCTGGCAACCTCGCTCCAATCCTGCTAGATTGACCTCCGCACCTCGATCACGGGGAGGTCCGAAGTGAAGACATTGGCTGGGATCGCGAGCGCTGTGCTGCTTTTCGCCCTGCTCGGCTGCTCGAATTCGGAGAGCAGCGACGCACCGGACGCCGGCAGCGAGCCCGAGGTCGCGAACGAGCGCGAGGCCGACGCCGAGCTCGGCGAGGAGATCGAGCGGCCCCCCGCGATCACGCCCTGGGAGTGTCTCAACGATCGAGCCTGCACGATCCCGCTGATCTCGGCCCACCGCGGGCTCTGCGGCACCGCACCGGAGAACACCATCGCCGCCTTCCTCGAGTGCCAGAACGCGGGCGTGCCCATGGTCGAGCTCGACACCCAGGAGACCGCGGACGGACACGTGGTGGTGATGCACGACGGCGAGGTCGACCGCACCACGGACGGCGAGCAGCGCTTCCCGGGCCGCACCCGGGTCGACGAGCTGACCCTGGCCGAGTTCAAGAGCCTGGTGATCAGCGCGCCGGGCTGCGACGAGGACCCGGACGCCGACCCGGACCGCTGCCGTCCGCCGACCTTGCGCGAGGCCCTGGACAAGACCGCCCACTGGATGCTGTACGACCTCGACTTCAAGGCCGGCGATCCGGCGCGGGCAGCCCAGGTGATCAAGAACGCCGGCGCCACGGATCGCATCCTGTTCTTCGACAGCAACCTGAACACCCTGCGCGGGTACCGCGCCGAGGTCCCCGAGGGCGTGGTCATGCCCCGGGCCCACGACGTGCCCGACTTCGAGGCCCTGCTCGCGGCCGAGCACGGCGACCTCGACCTGAAGTGGATTCACGGCGACAACCACAACATCGCCGAGGTGGCGGCCGTGCTCGATCCCGCGGACGTGCGGCTGTACGTCAACGCCTTCGACGACGTGGACCTCTGGCTCGTCGCGGCCATGATTGCCGAGGAGGTGGGCGACCAGGAGACGGCCGAGACGCACTATGCCAAGGCCTGGGCCGCGCTGGACGAGATGCTCGCCAATGGCGCGGACTGCTTCGGTACCGACTTTGCGCACGGCTTCGTCGGACACCTGTACCCTCGCGGGTTCGGGCGCTAGAGCCGGCCTGCGGACCGCCCCTCGCGGGCGGGCGCCGGCTCTCTCGCGCGCGTATGGCTATAATCCCAATTTTCCGCTATGCTGATACGACGTCACGCCAGCGAGTCCCGGAGGACGGCATGAAACGGTTATCCTGGATCTTCGTCATCGCCCTGGCCCTCGGTCCGGTCCTGGACGGCTGCGACGAGGGCAAGGTGCAGGGCGACGCGGACAGCGACACCGACGTGGATACCGACGCGGACACGGACTCGGACTCGGACACCGATGCCTGCACCGAAGGCCTGTCCCGCTGCGCGGGCACGCAGATCCAGACCTGCCAGGGCAACTCCTGGGTCGACGGCCTGGACTGCGCGAGCCAGGGGCAGCTCTGCGGCATGATCCAGGGCCAGGCACAGTGCTACAGCGGCGGAGATTCGGACGCTGACACCGACACCGACACCGATACCGACACCGACACCGGAGAGTGCGTGGACGGCTGGACCCGCTGTGACGCCGCCATGGTCCAGCAGTGCCGGGCCAGCACCTGGACCGACTGGGACGACTGCTCGCTGTACGACCAGAGCTGCGCCCTGCGCCAGGGCGAGGCCCAGTGCGTGGGCGGAGGGGACGCGGACAGCGACACCGATACCGACACCGATACCGACACCGACACCGGAGAGTGCGTGGACGGCTGGACCCGCTGTCTGGGCAACATCGTGCAGTCCTGCGTAGACGGGCACTGGATGGACTGGGACAACTGCTCGATCCAGAGCAAGACCTGCGGCATCGTGCAGGGTGAAGCCCAGTGCGTGGGCGGAGGGGACGCGGACAGCGACACCGACACCGATACCGACACCGACACCGACACCGGAGAGTGCGTGGACGGCTGGACCCGCTGCTCCGGGGACGACGTGGAGAAATGCGTCAACCAGACCTGGATCACCTGGGACCAGTGCGCGGCCCAGGGCAAGCTCTGCGGCGTGCTGCAGGGCACGGCCCAGTGCTACCAGTCGGGTGACGCGGACACGGATAGCGACACCGACACCGACACCGATAGCGACACCGACACCGACACCGGTGAATGCGTAAACGACATGACCCGCTGCGTCGGGGACAACGTGGAGATGTGCGTCAACCAGACCTGGATCACCTGGGACCAGTGCGGGGCACAGGGCAAGACCTGCGCCGTGGTCGCGGGCGCGGCCCAGTGCATCACCTCTGGCGACGCTGATACCGACACGGACACCGACACGGACACCGACACCGATACCGATAGCGACACCGACACCGGAGAGTGCATCAACGGCATGACCCGCTGCGCCGAGGACAACGTGGAGAAGTGCGTCAACCAGACCTGGATCACCTGGGACCAGTGCGGGGCACAGGGCAAGACCTGCGTGGTGCTGCAGGGCGTGGCCCAGTGCTTTGGCGGCGGGGACTCGGACACGGATGTCGACACCGACACGGACACCGACACCGACTCTGACAGCGACACCGACACCGGAGAGTGCAGCAACGGGGACAAGCGCTGCTACCAGGACAACGTGCAGATCTGCGCCGGCCAGCAATGGACGCCCTACGACAACTGCGTGATCCAGGGCAAGACCTGCGTCGTGTTCGGCGGCGAGCCCCAGTGCTACAGCGGGGGCGACTCGGACACCGACACCGACACCGACACCGACACCGACACCGACACCGACTGCAACAACGGAGACGAACGCTGCGTGGGAAGCACGATCGAGCAGTGCTTCACCGACCACTGGGTCCCGATCCAGGACTGCGCCGGCTGGGGCCAGGACTGCCGGGAGCTGACCGGCAACGACGCCGAGTGCTACTACCCACCCGATGCCGAGCCCGAGCCCGAGCCCGAGCCCGAACCCGAGCCAGTGCCCGAGTGCACGAGCGGGGACTACCGATGCGACGACGACATGCTGCAGCTCTGCGTGGTCGGCTTCTGGGCCAACCATGACAACTGCGCCTCCAACGGCCGGATCTGCGTGACCCTGGGCGGAGATGCCCAGTGTTACTGGCCGCCGGACGCCGAGCCCGATGCCGAGGCCGAGCCCGAGGTGCCGGTCAACTGCGAGTTCGTGTCCTTCTTCCAGGAGTGCGAGCGGGAGGACGGGCTGGGCGGGCCCTTCGTGGTGATCCCGTCGGACAGCTTCTGGATGGGCTGCCACATGCTGGCCAACGGCGGGTACTCCTGCGATTCCGACGAGTGCATCTGCCAGCCGACCGGCTGCGCGGCCTGCCATGTCAATCCGCCGTACCCGCCCCAGCCCCAGCACTGGGTCACGCTGTCGATGTTCGCCATCGACAAGCACGAGGTGACCCAGGCCGACTACAAGGCCTTTGTCGATGCCACCGGCGCGGACGAGCCGAACCGCTGCTACAACTCCGAGCCATCGGGTTGGGACCCGGCCAGCAAGCCGAACTTTCCCGTGGTCTGCGTGGACTGGGAGATGGCCCGGGCGTACTGCCAGTGGCTCGGCGGCGACCTGCCCACCGAGGCCCAGTGGGAGTTCGCGGCCCGCGGTCCGATGACCCACCCGGTGGACGACTACGCCACCTTCCCCTGGGGCACCAACGAGTGGAGCTCGCCCGACTGCTCGCTGTGCAATCACGACCGCGCCGAGTGCCCCGGCGAGGTCGAGCCCGTCGACTCAAGGCCGGCTGGCGCCTCGCCGTACGGGCTGACCGAGATGTGCGGCAACGTGACCGAGTGGGTCCGCGACTGGCACGCCCCGGACTACTACGGCGAATCGCCCACGCAGGATCCAGAGGGCCCGGCCACGGGGACCCAGAAGGTCATCCGCGGCGGCTCGTTCAATCGCCACGCCAAAGACTACGGCCGCAGCGCATCGCGGCTCTTCAACGCCCCGAGCATCCCGATCAGCAAGCGTAACAGCAACGGCTTCCGCTGCATGCGGGCGCTACCCTTCTAGCTAGGGCAACTTCCCCACGATCACCCGCGCCGGCCGCAGCACCTGCTCGCCGATGGCGTAGCCCTCCTGCAGCACCTGCACCACCCGGCCCGCCTGCTCGGCGTCGCAGGGCTGCGTGCTCACCGCCTCGTGGAGCTCTGGGTCGAACTCGGTGCCCAGGGCTGCGATGCGCTCGAGCCCCATGTCGGTCAGCCGCGAGAGCATTCCGGACCGCACCAGGGCCACGCCCTCGATCAGGGCCTCGAGCGAGCCCCCATCGCGGGCCGCCTGCTCGGCTCGGTCCAGATCGTCGAGCAAATCGAGCACCTCGGCCACGACCCGCCCGCGAGCGCGGGACAGCTCCTCGGCGTGCTCCCGCTGGAGGCGCTCGCGCAGGGCGGCCAGGTCGGACTGCTCCACCTTTCTCGCGCCGATGTACTCGCGCAGCTGGAGCTCGGCCTTGTCGACCCGTTCCTCTAGCTGCTCCACGTAGGACAGCCGGTCGGCCCGCGGGATCTCGGCCTGGTCCTCGTCGGCCTCGCCGGTGACCCAGTAGCGTCGGTCATTGACCGAGAAGCCCTTGTCGTCGTCCTTGTCCGCCACGTTGCACCCGCAGAAAAGGAACGGGCCCCCGGCAGCGGCTCCGCCGGGGGCCCGGTTTCGAACCCATCACGGACCGCGCAGACCCGGGCTACATCATGCCGCCCATGCCGCCCATGCCGCCCATGCCGCCCATGCCGCCCATGTCGCCGCCCGGCATCGGCATCTCCGGCTTCTTCTCCGGCTTCTCGGTGACCACGCACTCGGTGGTGATCAGCAGGCCGGCCACGCTCGAGGCGTTCTGCAATGCCGTGCGCACCACCTTGGCCGGATCGATCACGCCGGCCTTCTCCATGTCCTCGTACTTGTCGCTGGCCGCGTTGTACCCGTTGGCGCCCTTGGCGCCCTTGACCTTGTCGACCACGATCGAGCCCTCGATGCCCGCGTTGTTCGCGATCTGGCGCAGCGGCTCCTCCAGGGACCGGATCACGATGTCCGCGCCGAACTGGCGGTCGCCGTCGAACTTCTTCTTCTGCACCACGTCGATGCAGCGCAGCAGGGCCACGCCGCCGCCGGGCACGATCCCCTCCTCCACGGCAGCGCGGGTCGCGTTCATCGCGTCCTCCACCCGCGCCTTCTTCTCCTTCATCTCGGTCTCGGTCGCCGCGCCGACCTGGATCACGGCCACGCCGCCCACGATCTTGGCCAGCCGCTCCTGCAGCTTCTCAC